>Ga0247611_10004312_pt1 | contig 19862 bp, 39 predicted proteins | sample 177DNAGHGhighgp2_FD_192422 | JGI IMG/M metagenome (GOLD analysis project Ga0247611, IMG submission 192422) | Sheep rumen microbial communities from Palmerston North, Manawatu-Wanganui, New Zealand - 1770 DNA GHGhigh gp2 | ecosystem: Host-associated > Mammals > Digestive system > Stomach > Rumen...
TATCAGCATCAGCAACTTTTTCGCCTTCATATGTGAAATAAGTATAATACATATCGTTTATCGTTTATTTTTAATATCACAAAGATACTATTAAGTTTTTAAAAAATAAAATCCTGGATTGTTTTTTCCAGGATTTTAACTTTATTTAGTAATTAATCAACTCTGCATTCTTTCATCTGATCTACTTTAACCTCCATACAGTAAGATGCAAAAAAGTCAGACTGCATAATAAGAACACTCAACGGAACTTTTTCATATGACTGTTGCATTGATGGTTTTTGGTAATTTGACATCCATGCCCCGATATCTGACATTCCCATATGCCATGTTATTGCACATAGCTCTGGTCCTGACAACTTAATAAATGTTTGTGCAATGAAAACCGACTTTGGTCCGTGCCCTAACGGTAATTTTTCGTCGATCTTATAAGTCATATATTTTACCCATGCTCCATTTTCATCTTTACTGTATTTCTCTACAGGTGTATAAAAATTAGCTTTACATAAATCATGTAATAATGCCGTAATAATAATCGAATCCTGATTGAATGACATATCTTTACCGGGAACTGTATGTTTCTTATAAACTTCCCAGAATTCCATCGCAGCATAATATACATTTAATGAATGCTGACATAACCCACCTGGATAATTCCCATGATATATTGTTGACGACGGTGCAACAAAAAAATCAGTTTTTTCTAACCACCTAATTAAATCCTCAATACCTTCTCTATTTGTACTTCTTAATAAACTCTTGAACTCTTCCTTATTCTACTCAATCTTATTAGTATTCATACTGTTAACTCAAATAATTTATATATTATATTTGAAAAATAGCTAAATGTCTATTATATTAACTAAGGTGATTATAAGTATTTAAAAGAAGTTTATGAGATATATTATACTTAGATAATATAGTGCTAGAGACTAATTTTAAAGTATCAGATACAGATAAATCATACTTTTTGACTATAGTGTTTACAGCAGCTCTAAGGTTATCTAAGTTACATTTAATCGACTGTTTACAAAAAGTAATAACAGCTGTGTTTAACTCTCCAATATATGCATTAAATTCTTCCATATTAAGAGTATCTGCTTCATCAATAATATTTTGTTTTAAATAACAAAACATATTATTGTTTTTACATATCTCGAATAAACTATTGAATTCAGCCCAAGTAATAAACTTAAGACCAAATGTAGGTATCTTAACTAATACACCGTTTTTATTTTTGTTAATAATCCTATATTTGTTATCCATATTATGTTTTTTATTAAGCATATATATTAATAAAAACCCCAATTCTTTAGACATATTTCTTCATAATTAAAGTTATCACAATCAACAAACATTTTGTCTATACAGCCATAAGAAAGTTTTTCATTTGTATGATCAATTTTCCAATTACTTATATTTGCTGTAAATGATCTACACATAGCAAACATATGAGAGAAGTTTTCCACATTTTGTACATCCCATTGTGATAAGTCAGAATTAAAATTATAGCATAATGCAAACATAAAATTTAATAACCTTGCATTACTCATATTCCAATTTGATAAATCTTGACAAAATTTATCACATCCAAAAAACATAGCTGTGAAATCTTCCCCTCTACTTACATCCCATAAGCTAATATCAGAATTAAATTTAGAAGAACAAAAACACATACCATTGAAATTTACCACATTTGAAACATTCCAATACCTTATATCTATTCCTTCTGTTTCAATTCCTGTAAATAAGTGAGACAAATCTGTAATCGCAGAGACATCAATTATATTTAAATTCTTAATGTCTTTATCTATACAATCTCTAATACATTCTATTAACTCTGTTTTATCTTGCGGTTTATATTGATATAGATGATCATTCAAGAAGTCATATTCTCTACTATAATCATCAGATAGAATATCATCTAAAGTACAATTTTTATGTTCAACTAAATCATTCATACTCAATTATATGGTTTTTTAATAAATTGTCTGTATACAAGATGATGAATATTAAAATGAAATAAGGAAGGGTTTTCCTTCCTTATTTCATTTATACAAGTCCAAATGCTTTTTTAACTCTACTATCAATAGTATCATTTACTACATCTACCTCCTATCCTCTTGTTCTCTTTTTTCGAATTTCCACATTGCAGGAACCAAAATTCGCATCTTTTGCAAATAAGAAGTCTATTCTTTTTGTAAATCTTGAAGATGTTTTATCTTTAACAATCCATATACCTACTAACTCTTTCTCCTTGGTTATGACTTCAATAATATCACCAATTTTAAATCCATGTTTATTAAACATGTCTGGTGATAATGCAACCCAACGAATCTGGAAATTCTTTAATTTATTATAATTAATCCTGTCACCACTAGCAGTTACCCACCCAGTACCGCCGCGGCCAGGAATATAATACGTTGCTTTCATTTTGAACGTATTAGTGCTCGCATTAAGCGAGATGAACAACACAAACAAAAACGTTAAAATTAAATTCTTAAATTTCTTCATAAATCTTTCTCATCTTTTGTCCGTTCTAATTCTTTTTCTTTAATAGCAGAAGCCATTTCTCTTAATCCTCGTTTAGTTAAGAAACTTGGATTCCATGACGGACCTAAATTAAATTTTACATATTTAGTTTTACCATTCTCATCTACACCATCTTCATAACTAGTTGACCAGTTACCATTCTGCCACGAATTAAATGCTTTCTTAAAATCGCAGTCACAATATTCGGTAAACCATAACATCGTTTCCCAATAGTCATCTATACTATACGGTCGTTCATGATTTACTGATATATGTTCTTTAAAAAACTCTTTATCTTCTTCAGGAATATAACATTCTATTTTAGGTGCTTCAACTCTAAAACAAATTTGCCATGAATTATAAATGTTGTTTCCCCATATAATAGAAAAAGTTCCCGGCATTTCATATCTAGGTTCATTCCACTTATCTTTCCAACCAATATCAAAAGAATCGATTGTTAATGGAAACCATTTTTGTCTAAACTTAGATTTATACCATTTTAAATAATTCCATGAAGCAAAATACCATACACCAACTTGGTCATATATCGGATCTCCTTTTTTATATAAAAGTTTACCATCGGATAATTTAATAGAACTATCATGATCATAATAGCCTGTCAATTTATATCCAATCCTTCCTATATAGAATTTAAACTTTGGCCGTTTCCAGTATTTACGAGCTTTCCACCATGTTTTAAATGGACAAGTATATAAATGTCCACCAATATATATCTTACCTTTTAATAGGTATTTAAAAAATTTATCTACTTTGACATTAACTTTCATGTTTTAAAAAAATAGTTATATAATATTTATATAAACATATGATAAATTGTCTATATTATTATATAACTATTTAATATACAATAAGTTATTACTTAAAATATTTTATAATTTTACTATATAACCAGTTAGTTAAAAGATACAATGGCCAGAATAACGTCATAATTAAAAGAATTATACAAAAAATATCATATTTCTGAAATGGATATCCTTCATGTCAAAAGATGTCTATGTAGCAGATAAAACCCGCTATATAAAATATTAATAATATTTCTATGATAATTTTCACTTCACTGTTTCTTCTAGGATTACAAACGATTCAAGTTTACGAATCGTGTAATAACAAACATCAAGGCAATTCTCATTAAACTGCTCTTTAAGCTCTTCCAATTCTTCATCTGTATACCACTTCTTCCAAGTAGTGAAAACAAATGTATGAAACAGTTTCTTGGTTTTGAAAACAACCAATTCATCAGGATCCTGTATATTGTACTGGTTTAACTGAACAGCAATAGCTTCTTCTTCTGAACTGTATACATGCCCAGGATTATATATATCGAATGCCGGATACTCAGTATTACGATCTAACTTGATATAAATTTTCTGTTTCATGTCAAATATCTATTCCTTGTTGTTTAAGCCATTCTGTAATATCTTCATATACTCTATAGTGTGCTGATTCATCACCAGGAAACTTTGTATACTCGATATTAAATTCTTGTAAATACTTATTCTTAAGTTTTGCTACATCACTCCGTTTCATCTTACCGGAAAGGTAAAGCATATCGAACGAGTCAGCAACTTCATGATTATAGTATGTTTGTACCTCACCCCTATCATTTAAGAAAAACTTGTCATTTCGTTCTTTAAGAGTTGACTCTACCATACGACGAGTGATATTCATACCTGGGTAATCATTAACCATATTACGATAATGAATATCTATCGCTTCGTCTAAAGTAATATCTCTGTCATATTTAGCAACCCAAAGTTCGCTTGCGACACCGCCATATAAAACTTCTTTTTGAGAAGTGATTACTATCACATCACCTTTTTTGAAAACCTTTTCCATAATTAATCTTTAAATCGATTCATAGCTTCTATGAATACTTGTTCTTCCCGTAAAAATACTTCATGTATTTCTGGATTATTAAAAATTATCTTAGCATACACATCAGAATTATTACGGTCATTGTAAGAAATATCAATATCAGATTTAAATATTTTAAATTCTGTTGAAGATAGAATATCATGGATTTCCATAACTCGATCATTATTCGCATCATAATCATTAACACCAAAATGGTTTATAATCTTATCAATGCTATTTTTAATTTCATCAACAGAACGTTTATCAGAATCAACATTAAATTGTTCTTCAGGATAAGCATGTTTTAGATAATGGAAAACTACATAAAGATCTTCATCAGTCGGAACTTCAATAGTAAACCTATTAGCCGGTTTCTCAGGGTTATAACCTACATATGCCCACTCGTTTTTAAAACCTTCAAGATAGCATGTAGGAATAGTTTTATAACTCCCAGCATCAGTTTCTGAAGTTGTGTCACTATCTTTATTATCTACCATATACCATGATAAACAATCTTTTGGTAAATAATATCTTGGTAAAGATGGTTTATCCTGTGGAATTTCAATACTCATTTTCCAGTCATAAAAGTTACCACGAAGAATAACTTTAATACCATTTCGGAGTTTCATGTAATAAACAGGTAATTTACATGATTTTGAATGATGTGAACTTACAACAAATGCATTTATATGTAATAAATGGCCTGCTATATCATCTCGAATAAAACATTCTTGATTTGTTGCAGCTTTTTTAAAGATAAGGTTATCATCCAACTCAACGGTTCTTTGCCAATATAATAAAAGCTGTATCATATCTATATTAATATAATTGTTCAAAAACACTTGTTTTTACTCTTATACCATATTCTTTAATAAAATCACGGTAAAAATGGTATGATTCGTGAGAATCGTTAAATCGAAACATATAATCACCAGAATCATAATCTTCAAATAATGAAACTTCCATTCCATTATTAGTAATTAAAATATCACCATCATAAATTTTTTGACCGTTGCAGTCTTTTATACCAAGATATTGTCTATAAGTAAAAAATTGAGTCTGTTGTGTTTTATAATTTACATATATAGTATAAGCTATATAGCCGGATACTTCTTTAATAATTTCATATCCGGCTTTAGACATTTCATTACTATAATCTTCAAGATATTGGTAAAAAGAATCGTGGCCTTTAACGGTTTTTATCTTCTTACCATTAACGAAGATTTCGTATTGATTATTTTTAAGTTTCATACATCAGCCACGGCCATAATAACCAAAAGCTTTAACCTCTTCACCACTTTCAGTAGTAAAACTATTTATAAAGGTTTCGTACTCTAAGGTATCATAATCAAAGAACTCGTCGAATGTAAGATAATCGTACCATTCTGGTTCTTCCTCTTCGTTCTCTTTCTTCCATTCAAGATACTCTTCATCAGTTACAGGAATAAGCTTATCTCTCATACGATCATATACTAGTTCCCCGTTTTTCCATTTCTCAAAGTCATTTCCGCTAACCATGACCAAAGAGTGTACTGAGCTTGAGTTGGTTTCAAATAAACCTCTACGAATTTGAATCTTCATAATTTATTATATTAATTTTATTTTTATTTTCCTCTTTCTCTTATAATACTAAACATTTCATCAATTGTCTTGTTTCCAATATCATATCTTTCAGTAGATAAAGAATTTTTAGCAAATTTACCGGCAACCATATCGATATAGAATGTATAACCGCCATCATCGCCCATATAAAACTCTTGCCATTGCTCATCTGTTAAAAACCTACGAACATTGAGCTGCTCAAGTGCAAGGTTATCAAATGATATAATTTTGAAATACTTATCATTAATGATAGTCTGCAAATTATCATACAAGTATTGCTTGTTACTATTTACAGAATCTTCATTACTTGACAAGTAGTCTTTTCCTCGCTGCAGTTCCTTATAGCCAAGAACCAAAACTTTTAAATCATGACCCTTTAACTGCATAATGTCATTCTCTGACAGAATGCCGTTAATGGTATGAATCACTGCATTAGGGAATTGCTTAACTTTTTCAATGAAATCCTGATCATAATAGGAATAAGAAATTCCTAAACCATGTACAAGTTTATCGTCACACAATCTCTTAAGTAGATCAAAGTTATTGATAAACTGCTTCTGGTGTACAGTGATATTGGCGAATACTTGTTTTTCTTTAAGAAATACCAAGAATTCCTCTAACTGTGGATGATTAAGATCATTTCCGTTAAGAGCGACTTCAGTAAACGGGTGAAGTGTATTGATGAAGTTATACTTGAACAGGTCTCCATGTTCACCTGCTGCTGTACAACCCTCATAACAGAATGGACATCCAATAGAGCACTTAGATGTTATCTTTACATCACAGTTTTCAGCAAATGCCGGAATGAATTCATCTGCTTCAGTCATTCGGATTTTTGTTCCGTCTGACATAATAGTAACAATATAATTTCCGTTTTTATATCGATTCATAATTTAGTTTCAAATGATTAGTCAAAAATTAAACGGTTATATTTAATTTTACAGTCGCCATACTTATCCTTAATAAACCTAGACTGCTCTTTTAATAGTTCTTTAAGCTCTGCGGTGTCGTTTTCATCTTCTGGCTCAACATACAGCAGCTCATAGTTATACTGACCAATGTCTTCTACAAAATTCCATCGTATCTGCTCTCTAATGTGATCGTTAAAATCAATATAAGCGAATCTCATTTCACCTGCATTTCCTTTAATTTTCACATAGACTTCATTTGGATTAAGCTTAGTGAACCTTGCAAAAGAACCATCAGGATTCAGTATAGGCTTAATTTCTGTATATGGAACAAAGATTTCGGTCAATACCGCATCATCAAACGTTAACCCGAGAGATTTTGGCTCTTTAAAGATATATCTTTCAAACGGATAATATTCGTTAAAGATATCAAGAAACTCTTTATCGTAATTATTCATTGTTTTAGCATTTTATTGATATGTTAATATTAACTTGTTAAATGTTGTTTTCACATCTTCATTTACCAAATTAGTTGCTGAATTTGTGACTTAGCCTGTTGGATACAAGCAGGCATAGCATCAGGATAATCTTTAACTAACTGTGTCTCAGTCTGCCATCCGCCCGACCACCAGTTATGATAATACTCAAACTTATTATTACGGACTCTAACACCGGTTAAATATCCGACAGAACCGCTTCCCCATGATTGATGATCATCAATCGTAGGTATCTGATCTTTGAGATTAACCTCTTTGTCTCCGTATTTTCTAAGAAATCGTCCAACCATATTATTCGTATATTGATATTAACTTGTTAAATGTTTCTTTTACCTCTTCATCAGAGTTATCAAACTTAGTAAGAACCCACAAATCTTTAGAGACCATATCGCCAAATTCTTTGTTATGTAAAGTAACAGCAGCGAACAGTTTCACATAGTCAGAAAATGCAGGTTTTACTCCGGTTATCATTACTCGGTACCAAGCAGTTAGTATGAATCCCCAATACAGCTTCATTAAGGGTTCATGCCCTGTATTCCATTTACGGTCAGGTTCAATCTCGTTCCATTTCTTAATAAATGTTCCGTCTTTGAAGTTTTCAATTACAGAATTAAGTAATGGTGAAATTGCCTTAGTAAACTTGCATATTGACTCATAAACATTCCAAACAGTAAGATTATCGTTTTTCAAAACATAACAAAGCTTAGAGAATTCATATGTTTTGTAAGGCATACTTACATCTGAAAGAAATGAAAAAAACACATCATATGAAACCTCATTATAGTCAGGACGGTCATCGAAGATTTCAAAATGGTTTTTATACAAGCTCGTATATCCGTAATAATCCATAATCCTGATAAACGATACTGTACATCCATTCTTTGCAGTTTTGAAATCAAATTCTGAGTCGAAGATAATCGGGCAGTCAGGATATACAGGATTAGGAAGTACAAAATGTACATATACTTCAGCTACACTTCCACGGGTCCTATGAATAACCTGGAAGTTATCTATAACATCGTCCTGCTCAAGATTAAATGTTTCACACCAGTCCTCAATAGAAAATGGGACGTTTCTGTATTTGTCAATTCCGACTGCTTTGAAGCATTCACGAATCTGCTTCTTTGTTTGCTTTAAGAAAAAGTCTGATATTGTCATTATAATAACTCTTCTAAGTTGTCAGTCATTGTTCGCTTTATTGACTCTATAGCCAACTTATCAAACATAATAGATTTAGTTGGAAACCAGTTTTTGCAAAAGTAATCAACAGCTTTATCAATAAATTCACCTTTAAGCGAATCATATAAAGCTTCTAATTCTTCCTTATTAGATAAGTCAGTATCAGCTAATATATTAATAAACTCTTCTTTTGTCATTTTTAAATTAATTCCTTTAAAATAAATTCTAAGCCTTCATTGATTGCACTCTCAGGACTGACATAATGACCTTTAGAGATAATGTCTTTATCCGGAACCTTAATATAGTATTTCCATAAAGGCCATTTGTCGTTGTCAATATCATGCCAAGGCTGAACCCACAGGAGAATGTTATGGTTCTTTCTCAGCCAAATAACAACATCTTGTTGGATAGGAGCAGCGATATTCTTTTCGTCATCAAAAGTGTATTCTTGCAACAGCATAGTGTTATAGCAATAGTCGAACATTTGTCCTCTATCGCAATCATACAACTCTACCACATCATTCCAATCCTTATAGAATGATCTGCACCGTTCGTCGTATCCTTTCTCTAGCAACAGTTGTGCGACTATATAATTTACATGTGAATCGGTCATAATTTATTCTTTTGAATATTCGCCGTTTAGCATTTTAATAAAATCTTCATACACGGCATCCCTGACTTTCTGACAGAACTGTTTGTCTGCATGCATGATGTCAATGACACCATGACCAATTTTCTCTTCTTCATAGGCATACAAATCGCCAAGTTGTGAGGGATCAATGAACATTACTCCCGTATATGCAGTTGCAATTATCTTTTCTTTATATGTCATATCTATACGTTATTAAAAATATTATTCCTCGTCGTTAATTCCAAGTTCTGCTTTCAACTTTTCATATAACCGTCTCTTAGTTTCTAGATCACTTCTATGTTTGGCTGCTTCCTTTTCCTTTTCTTTCTGTTCAATTTTCTCATTTTCACTCTTAACATATTCGTCAAGTTCTTCGTCAGACATAGTAAGGAATTTTACATCAAACTCACCGCTGTAATCTTCACATCCGCCACCATAAGGTATCAGTTCACCATCCCAGCATACTTTATTTCCATCAATATGAAAATGTTCTGCCCAATAAATTTCATGTCGGAAATCTTTTATCTTTCCGAATATATCCTGTACTCGTTCACAATCGTTAATGAACTTGTCATACATCTCACGAAAAGTATTTAATTCTTCTGCTTTCATATGTTTATATTTTTAGTTATATAACAATTAACTTTTCTTTTCAATCGCCAGATTATTCTTAATCATGTCTCTGTAGTCAAATCCTTCCTTATTCAACCAGTCATATGCTTCCGGAGAAAAAGCGGAAATTGCATATATATCGTTAACAGGATCATATCCGATAATGCCGCCCATATGTCTGAATTCTCCTTTTTCTTCATCAGTCATTGAACTTAATGGACGAAGATATGGACGATAATATTTTACACCTATTTCAAGATCATAAACAAGTTCAGGATCATTGTTTTTATAGAAATGAATCTTTACCGGTTGGCTATCTTTAGGATTATAGCCATGAACTATATAGTCATAATCTCCGAGCTTTATAGTAATACCTCCATAAGGTAATCTACTACACAGATCAGCTTTTAATATCTGTAATTCGTCTTGTGTCAGCATACTCATCTTTTATTTAGTTTTTATACAGCAAAGATAATAAAAATTCTCTAACCACAAAAATATAGTCAGAGAATTTTCAAATATTTAGCATTATTTAACATATAAAAATTAAATATATCCATCAGTATTAATTACAACAAGTGTCACATATTCCTCGGTAAAAATTCTTTTTACTACTTTGTACTCTTCTTTATTATACATAACATTAAGCATGACATAATCACCAATATTAGGCACTGCCGATTGATAGTTATCCCATGAACAAATACTCTGTTTGTTTTTACCGTTCTCAAAATAAATAGTCATAATATTATTTTTAATTTATTTCTTTACCGTGTTTAATAGCCGCTTCAATAACTTCCCGCAAATTTAACGAACACATATTATATTCATTAACAAGTTCTTCAATGAACTTATCTTTTGGTGCATCGTTTTTCTTACATTCAATTTTATAGCAAATGTAGTCATAAATGATAATATCATCTTTATATCTTTCTTTAAGATAATCAACTAATCTTCCATCTGTAACCACATTAAATAAAAAACCTTTCATGAAATCATTATTCGTAAGCTCTGTATCATCATATACATCAGACATTTTCTTCCGCAAGAAATCTAAATCGTCACTTTGTTTAAGAAACGGCATAAAATCTATCGTATCAAAAATTTCTATTGTCTTATTAAATGATTCTTTCCAATCCATAGAATTTTTACTTTCTGTATTTTTTAATTAAATCAGCACTATTTAATAAAGGATAATCGCTTATATCACCCTTTGGAAAACGTGCACCTTCTACACACTCTGCAACAATAAAACCTTTAATTTCGTCTGATTCATTATTTTCAAACACAGCGAATAAATGTTTCCCTTCTGGAATATCAAGCATATTTTCTAATGTTTGAACTAATTCGTTAATAGTCATTTTGTTTTTTGTATTTTTTATTAAATTACTATAACATTTTTCCGGGCAATAATCGCCATAAAAACTATTTTGAATCATACGTTTAGCAAAAATTAAAATGTCTTGATGCTCTCGTTTTTCGTTGTTCATAGTCATTCCTCCATTGCTTTACGAACTTGTTCAATAAATTGTGAAACATAGTCACAGTCATTACTACACACATAGGTATTCTTTATATTACCATATTCGTCTAATTCTGGTTTTTCCCATATATGTTCTTTAAGCCATTCACAAACTTTCTCAATCGTTTCTCGTTTGGTAATTCCACATGCTCTTAAAGCATCATCTGGTGTTACCCATTCGTGATAGCCGTTTGGCTTAAAGTTACTACGATAGTTTGTATGTTCATTGATATATTTTTCAGCTTCGTTCATAGTTCATCTAAAAATTCATTTATAGCTTCAATTAATTTCTTTTTTCCCTTATCAGCTTCTTCATCACTAAGATTAGGAAAGAAATTGCTTAACTCAACACAAAGTAAATAATCATCAATTCTTTGTTTTCCATACTGGTATCCATCTTCGCACCCAGTTTCATATATAGTCCAAGGATTACTAAGAAGTTGTACATGTATATCTTTGGACATTTCACTGAAATCTTCCTGTCGTTTACTCATATCTATTTGTTTTAATTGTTATACATTCCTTCTGTATCTTCAATGGCCAAACCTTTTAGAATTAAGCCTCTATAGTCAAACATGTTCTTGTTCAACCAATCGATGTGAGTTGTTAGCGAAGACCTTATAATTATCTCATATTCATCCTCTTCTTCATCTGTCATTGAAGACATCGGGCGAAGCACCATCTTATCTATGCCTGATACAACTCTGTCTATTAAGTGTTCGATATCCGCATTATAGATGTTAACATTGATATAATCTCCGTATTCATCTTTTATTTTTATATCATATGGCAATCGTCCACATAAATCTATGAGTACCAAATTTTTTTCTTCTTGTGTCATATAATACTTATTCGTCTGGTTGGTAACACCATAACTTAATTTTAATAGTTAAGCCATTCCAACAATATCTATTACCGTCATAATAGACGTCTTCTTGTGCTTTATCATTAGTTGTTATACCAACAACTTTTTTATTAATTTTGGGAACTTCACTTGCCGGATGCCAACCGAGTTGACCAGATTTAATTTTATTTAATAATTCATGCATTTCTGAATATTCTTCCTCAGTAAACGCTTCTGGTCCTCCGTCTGCAGCTAAATCTATTGCAGTATATAATAAATTTACTATTTCTTTAATATTCATATCAACATATTATATTATAAGATTAAAAATAGTTTTTAACTATGATTAAAAATAAACAGAAACAAGTGTAATTTATCGTTTATACTTGTTTCTGAAGCTTAAAACTGTGTCTATGAATTCTTTACTTAAATGCTGTACTTCTTTGTTTTTTGCTCTGATGATTGCTCCATAAAAATCGGGTTCATTGTCAAAAACACCATAAAGTTCAGCATAATTTATTTTATTTTCATTCTTAAATCTCTTCATAATTAATTTTTATTATTTGAAAAACGGAAATGTAAATATCCATCGGTTAGATCTGCATCATTAAGATATTTCTCAAGGCATTCAATAAGTTCATCAATGGTAGTCATTTCACATTCTAAAATATTGTTCAGGTTATGTTTTTCAATATTGCTCAATTGCTCATCAGCATGTTTAAGCTTATTAATCATACGTTTATATGACTCTACTTTAACGTTAAAGACATCATAATAAATGTCTCCAGTATAAGTAACGTTAAATAAACGTAGTAATTCAATAAAGTCTTCGATGTGGTTATCTACAAACGATTTATAATCACTCCATTTAACATCATATTTCTTTGCAACTCGTAAACCCGCTTTCATGATTTTTTATTTATTTTTGATTATACATATCTTTTGTCGCTTCAAGTGCCAACCCTTTTTCTATCAATCCTCTATAATCAAAATGATGTTTGTTGAGCCAATCAAACATCATGCTCTCATTATCCAATGTTAGCATATCGGAAATAATGATTGGGCAAAGTTTGACACAATGGAATTGAACAAATTCATTTTGTTCACTCTCGGTCATACTTGATATTGGTCTAAGGTATGGTTTACATTCTACCACCCAACCTGTATAAATATCGTCAATGTATTTCGCGAGCATACGTCTGTTACTTGGAGCATCTTCGTCAAATTCTCTAACCAGTAGCCAGACATTATGCCTATATGGTATTCTGCCTGATAAATCTTTAATCAAAAGCTCTCTTTCTTCCTGTGTCATATTTTCCTTGTTTTTCTCTGAACACATTTTATTCATCAACTCCCGAATTTCAACACTATTTGCAGCTTTGTCAAATGCATCACGAACCTCTTGTGGAATTGCATTCTCATAATCTTCATCCGTCCACATATCATATGGCTTGGGGTTCACATACTTTTCTTGCTTCTTACTCATATCTTTTTCGTTTTTGTCATAACAATACTTTATTATCCCTTCCGTTTCTGGAATCTCATCTCTTTTTAACAATTCAGTGTGACCATCAGGAAACACACAGAATATCCATTCTTGTTCCATATCTTTTTCGTTTTATATAAGATTTTCAAGGATATATTCCAATGCCTTATTAAACCCTTTGTACTTGGTAGGTGTTACGAAATTTTTGAAAGGATACCATTCCAAACCGTCATTAGTTGCATAGATATATATATCTACACGGTCATAATTCAGTGGGCGACATACAATCCAATAGCCTTTGGTTTCCAACCAATCATTCGCTTGTTGAAAGGTTAGTGCTGAATAATCACCGTCAAACTCGTGCAAACGTAATAATTCTGCTGCTCTCTTTGTTACAAATTCTGTATCCATATCTTTCTCGTTCTAATTATTATACATTCTATCTTTTGCTTCAAGTGCCAAACCCTTCTCAATTAAACCACGATAGTCAAAATGATGAGCATTAAGCCAATCAAACTGATTAATTGATAATTCATCACATAGTACCAAACCATATTCTTGTCTCTCTTCATCAGTCATACTTGACATCGGACGGAGATATGGCTTAACTATCGTTGTACTATAAGCGGGTAACTGAGAATAATTTTTAACATCCTCATAAGTTAATGTCTTGTCATACTTAAAACCATCTTCGTATGATATATGTATTTGAACATCACTATATGGTAATCTTGCACATAAATCCTTAATCAACAATTCTTTTTCCTCTTGTGTCATAACCAATTGTATTTAAATTCATCAAAATTTTCATACATTTCTCCATCTCGTGCAATCCTTCCTGTATTATCAATAGACCAGTATTCTGTCCAATTAGATCCCTCATCTTGATCACTATAACCAAATACTTCAAAAGTTACATAACTACCATTTTTATCCCAAGTTTCTTCAGGACTTACAGAATACCATACATAATAACTATTATAGTTATCTATAACGGCTTTTACTTTATCTAAAAGTATGGCTATCTCATTCGTTGTCATAACTTATATTTTGTTATTTTAATGTTATTGCTCATGTTCAAGTTGGTCAAGAAGATATTCTAATATGACTTTCTTTCCGTTTTTACCGTTACTCTTATCAAATTGATAATTGTAACATTTATTAATATTATCAAACGTCATTGTACAATCTGCGACATAAGGCATATTTTCTCCATTGACATCAAAAATAATTTTCATAATCTTCTCGTTTTTTTAATTGCCATTATTTTTAGGTTCTAATCCTATATAGTTACGCAATTTATCCACAAATTCAGTTTGTGTAATCTTTTCTTTTGATGCCACATAATGTTCTGCACCATTTGCCCTTGTGTATAATTTATCATACAGATATTCACAAACTTTGTCAAGCGTTTCATGCTTAGCGATTTCACATGCCCTCAATGCGTTATCAGGTGTAACCCATTCATGATAACCGCTTGGTACAAGCTCATTACTGCAATGCCTTGTATAGTCTTTAATGTATATCTCTGCTTTATCTACATTATTGAACTTATTCTGATACCATTCATATGCCTTGTTTATTGCTTCTTCAGGAGTTTTACCTACAAAATCATCTAACCCATCACCTTCTGCACAATGAATCCAACTAACATGCCAATCGCCATCAAAATGATACAAGTTTGGTGCATAACCCCAATCATCAACTATCTCATAAAGACTGTTGATATGCGGTAACTCTTTGAATTTATCTAACTCGTTCATATCTTTCTCGTTTTAATTTTCTTGTTCAAACATTACACGATACTCGTCATTCCAGTATTCTGGTTCTATCAGAATCTTTTTAAATTTAGAACAATATAAGGGTTGTTTCACCTCTAACCATTTACATCTATCACAATCCACATATTTTTCTATTTCATACCTTTTCAAGTTTATATTATGTCTCATTTTGCAAATTATATTATGTGCAATATTTTATTCAAAATTACACATAATATCATATTTTTATATTCTATATAATAATATAGAAAATGTTATAGTTTGTTTATACTTTATTGATTTTTTAATACTTACGAATTTATATACCTCAACTTTTTAAGGATTAACAATAAGCTATAACATCATATTAATGCTATTAAACCCCCATTTTATTAAGCAAAATTATTAATAAAATTATGGACTAGCTATCAAAAACTAGTCCATAATTTTGTTATTTTCTTTCATGTAACTCTTTTTTATCCGGGTTCCATCCATAACCTGCCTCTTTCATCTTCTTGAAAAACAACTTATGCTGTTTTTCAGTAGCAGGTGTAAGTTTTCCGTTTACTCTGCTGTTCAATGTATGGCATTCACTACTATAAGGCATAAAGTCTAAATCTGTCGACATGAAACAATAAGAACTATACATTTCATTAAATAAATCTAAATCTTTGAATATGCAGGTCCAGCCGCTTTCACACATTAATACATCGCCAGGTTTCGCATCTTCTATAGTCCAAATGTGATAGTCGTTTTCAAAAACATTGGCGAAATATCCATTAGTATGATTATATCCATATAAACTAGAATCTTCTTTGTCATAAAGTATTTCCGTAATCTGCCCTATACTTTTATCCTCATTATTCACAATCCAATCGCCAACTTTGAATTTTGGTTTAGATAATACACTATGCCAATCATTTCCCATTAAATCATCAAGAGCAAAAATTTTATCAGAAAGAAGTCTAATATCATCACCCTTAACACCATTATTGTTATATACAAAATGAAAGTAAACACCATCTTTGTATATATAAGCATTCTTATCCCAAGAATCTCGCCTTATTTTTTCACCTTTCAAAAATAAAGGTAATATTTCTAATATCGTCATTTCTGTGTGTCGTTAATTCCAAGTTTATAAAAATAAGTTGCAATATTATATAAAGTACCATAACCAAAATCGCCCGTAGGTTTATATATACTTATGGCTTTATCTAACTATTCTTTAATATAGTCTATATCAATCTTTTTCTCATTCATATTTTTCTTGTTTTAGTTTATTTGTTTTTGCATCCAAATATAATCTTTGTATTTGTCATTCATAAAATCAACAAAACCATATCGTTTATACCAATCATGAACCCAAGAAGATTTTGAAACAAGAAGAAAAATATTATCTGCTCCGTACTTCTTAGCTTCATTTTCTGCTGTAACAAGAATATCATTGCCAATGCCTTTCTTTCTTGCGGTAGGATTTACTCTGACATTAGATAAATACATTGTTTTCAAATCATCATTGTAAACATACAATGCAAACCTATAATTATCACCTCTGTATGTATAAACTATACCCCATTCAGTTTTCTTTTTTCCAATATTTGTTATATCCATCTTGTTTTTAATAGCTATTATTTTTGGTAATAATATATCTGTTGGTTATATAGCCATTAATTAAAAAGATCAGTCGGCAGGTTTACTCGCTGTAGGTTTGATAGAAATTTGCTAAATTACCCACCAACCGACCTTATAACCGTACCCGCACAGTTTGATTAACTCAGGGACTGACGGGACTTAGATAATGTCTTTACATAGAGACAAAAGGTTCTGTAATTCGTAAACATATCTAAACTCAACCTCTTGACCAAAGAGGTCAGCGATATAGAAATCGTTACCAATCAGCTTTATGAGTTTAATAACACCAAGATAGTAATACCTTTCATCGGGATATCCTTCTGCTTCAAATCCAAGATTGATAAGATACTCTTCTGATAACATTTCAGGAGGATCTATCTCACTCTTTGGAATTAAGTAAAAATCCTTGTACAATTCTTCAAGATGCTCTTCTGTCCATACGGGTTTGTGAGCATCTACAGATTGAATATACCAATCAAATAGATATTTGTAATCTACTGGAACACCTTGCAAATTATGCTTCATATCTTTCTCGTTTTAATTACCAATTAATATATTCTTCTGGACACATATCGGTAGTGCCAAGCAAATACTTTGTTTTTTCATTGAACGGGATACATTGAGTAAAGCTAACACCGTTACATACTGCAAATTTCCAATCCTCATTACCGGTAATGCGAGAGAATACCGAATAATCCCATTTACAATTATTATCTGCTCTTACCAACACAGGTATACCTACATGGAAGTTCGAGATGTCATAATGGGGTTTAGATACAAGATGCCACAAGTCTTGATTGGCAAAATAAATAGTTCTTCCACTTTCGCAATAATAACTACGGATGGTATAGCCAACTTCGGCTATTGTTTCGATTGTGTTGCCTGTTTCGATTTCATCCCCCACCTTGAACTTGGGTGCTGGGCTAATCAGCAGCAGTTCATCTTGCTTTTCAATAGGACAACTTCCAGCACAACCTTCAAATTCGTAATAATCTTTATCAATCTTCTTGATAGTGCGAGCAATCTCCTTATAGATTACTACATCTCCAACATTGAACTTTGGCTTGATAATTTTGTAAAGTTCTTTTTTATTAGGATCCCAATCGTATCCTGCATTATGCATCTTCTTAAAGAAAGTTTTACGTTGCTTTTTAGTAGCTGGGTGTAATGTTCCTTGATAGTCTCGACAAAACATTTGAGTTGGTACACAAAACTTATCAATCTTATTATAATAATGTCCATAAGTTTCAATCCAACCATCTTTTATCTGTTTAAATAACAAAATATAATCATCTCCGTCTATTTTTGCAGATAAGATATGGCCATCTTTGGCATCTTTAATTGTCCAAAGGTGATAATTATCTTCAAAATCGTTGGTAAAAAAACCGTTAGTGTGTTCATAGTCATATAAAGTATTTGAATCTTGTTTGTCCCAAATTATTTTTGTGATTTGACCAATACTTTTATCTATATTACTAACTACCCAATTACCTATTTTAAACTTAGTTTCCTTTAATGCCTTATTACTGAAATCCCATATATATCCAGCAGGAGTCATATATGAAAACAATGTTACAATTTGCTCTTCTGTAGCTGGCTTAACATCAGATTTATCTTTCTCGGTTAATGAATAAAAACCATTAGTAACAAGTACTTTACCGTCATAACAACAATAATACTGAAAACCAGTAAACTTATCTAGAAAATCCATTAAGCTATTTTTATATATTGAAATCTCATCTTTATAGCACAATATATCTCCTGGTTTTGCATCGTCTATTGTCCAAATATGATATTTCTTATCAATAGATCCTATTTCTCCTATTATACCGTTTTTTGAATATAAATAATATTCATTACTTATAGCAGTAATTTTTCCTTTACAAGAACCGTCGGTAATCCAATCACCTACTTTAAACTTTGTTTTTCTAGTAAGTTCTTTATAAAGTGGATCCCATTTATATCCAGCATCATCCATTTTACTGAAAAGCAAATCTTTCTGCTCTTGTGTCGCTGGTTTAATGTCATGCATATGGTGAAATTTTCCTTCTTTAAATCTCGGTTTATCACTTGCAGTTAAGAAACAATAAGAACTATAGTCTGAAGGTTTTGTAAGCCCATAATTAACATGCTCAAACTTCTTTAAAATGAAAATTATAGGATTTGTAAATCCTTCTACATTATCAACAAGAACATCTCCTGGTTTCGCATCTTGAGCAGACCATAACTCATAACATTTATCAGCGATATCTATATAGTCAAACCTGCAAGAATTATCGTAAAAATATTTCTTACCTCTAATATCAGTTATTTGATAAAAACGGTCTTTTTCTTTAGATATAATTATATCACCAATTTTAAATTTATGCTGAACTGGAAGTTCCCATTCTCCCCAACTCATACCTTTTGCTGGGAAAAGTTGACATTCAGCATCTGAAAAACCGTCAAAATATTGACCATATTTATTAAAGTATCTTGCAATTTTATTTTTGTCGTATACAGCAATAGTTAAATCGTCATTGACACCTTTTAGATATACAACTCCAAATAGTGTTGAATATAACTCCAAGCCATATTGAGCATTTTTTAGTGTTAATATTGTCGCAATATTTTCCATAGTTAAAATAATTATTTTGTATTTCTAAGCATTTCTTTAACCTCATTAAAATCACCGTCATTAGGTGCAGGAGAGACATTCAAGAGATAACATAACAAAGAATATACAGACACATTCCTGAAAGTCAAATCCTTCTTATATCCAACCTTAAAATCAGGACCCATAGCT
>Ga0247611_10004313_pt1 | contig 19858 bp, 10 predicted proteins | sample 177DNAGHGhighgp2_FD_192422 | JGI IMG/M metagenome (GOLD analysis project Ga0247611, IMG submission 192422) | Sheep rumen microbial communities from Palmerston North, Manawatu-Wanganui, New Zealand - 1770 DNA GHGhigh gp2 | ecosystem: Host-associated > Mammals > Digestive system > Stomach > Rumen...
GGCGATGACACCGCATGAGCCGTTCGGCAGGTATTTCTGTCCGAGCTCATAGTACTGGTCGTCCTTCAGTCCGCAGTAGTGTACCCACGCCACCTTCGGGCAGTCGTGCAGGAACTCGGCAATACGCTGGGCGTTCTTACAATGCTGTGCCATACGCAGGTGGAGTGTCTGCAGTCCCATGTTCAGCAGGAAGGAGTTCTGGGGAGCGGGGATGCTACCTAAGTCACGCATCAGTTGAGCCACCAGTTTGGTGGTATATCCCATCTTGCCAAACGCCTTCACGTAGGTCAGTCCGTGGTACGACTCATCAGGGGTGCAGAGTCCGGGGAATTTAGCCTCACCCCGACCCTCTCCAAGTAGAGAGGGAGTGTTATCACCAGTATGTCTGCAGTTCATCCAGTCGAAATTACCACTGTCCACGACGGCACCGCCCACCTGTGTGGCAAGACCGTCCATATACTTCGTGGTGGAGTGCGTCACGATGTCAGCACCCCACTCGAAAGGACGACAGTTGATCGGGGTCGCAAACGTGTTGTCGATAATCAGGGGCACTCCGTTCTGATGGGCGATGCGTGCGAAGCGCTCGATGTCCAGCACGGCACAACCAGGGTTGGTGATGGTCTCTCCGAACAATGCCTTGGTATTCGGACGGAAGGCAGCCTGTATCTCCTCGTCACTCGCCTCAGGCGATACGAACGTACACTCGATACCCAGTTTCTTCAATGTCACACCGAAGAGGTTAAAGGTTCCTCCGTAGATCTCGTTGGACGTGACGATATGGTCGCCAGCCTCACAGATATTAAACACGGCATAGAAGTTGGCAGCCTGTCCAGAGGAGGTCAGCACACAGCCCACGCCACCCTCTAATGCGGCAATCTTAGCAGCCACCGCGTCATTGGTGGGGTTTTGCAGACGGGTATAGAAATACCCCTCCTTCTTCAAGTCAAACAGTTGAGCCATCTCGTCTGAGTCATCATACTTAAATGTCGTACTCTGAATGATTGGCAACTCAATGGGTTCACCATTCTTCGCCTTGTAACCAGCCTGTACACAAAGTGAGCCAAGTCGTAATTTCTTTTCCATATATCTTTATTAATTTAAGTTTCAACTCTTAACTTTGAACTCTTAACTTTGAACTCTTCAAGCACCGTCTTGTATTTCTCCGCCTTCTTCTCCAAAGCCAGAGGATAGGCACGGGAACTGCTGGGCATACGGTAGAGCCGCATGGTCCTTCCCTGATAGTCAAAGGACACATACTCCCCCACGGCAGGTTGTCGGATGCCGAAGCGAGCCGTCAGGATATCCGTTGCCTTCTGTCCTGTCGTGACAATCGCCCCGCAGTTGGGTATCTGTTGCAGCAGACCGTCGATGTCCGTCTCCTCCACCACATCCAAGTCCTTGTCCGAGGCAGTATTCTTCGTCCTCACCACGGCACATGCCGTATCATAGAGTGCGATCCCCTTTTCATTCAGGAACGTCTCAATCTCCTGCTGCTTGAACCGTTTGTTCGTCAGGTCGACGAAATAGTCTTTGTCCTGGAAGCAGACGATACCCCATATCCTCCACATGTCATTGTTGAAGTTAGGGTAGAAAAAGTCCATGCACCATCTTTTCCTCGATGGTGGAAAACTGCCGAGCATCAATAGTCTTGCATGGCTTGGCAGGAACGGTTGTAATGGGTGTTGTTCTATCTCCTTCATGGGACCCTTTTCCAAATCAGCCACAAAATTACGAATAAACGAGTGAAATGCAAAAGGAAAGTTCATTTTTCTTTTCATTTCCGAGTGCAAAGTAATTTCGACGAAGTCAAAATTACGAAATATTTATGAACTATCAATTATTTTTCGTAATTTTGACTTTAGGTCGAAGGTACTCCCGTTTGAGAAAACTCAAAATTCTTTTGGTTTTCTTCTCACTTAATCGTACCTTTGTAGGCAAATGCAAAGTGACTATATGGAAGAAACCAATAAAATACCGAATGAGTGGAATCAGTTCTATCTGAAGGATGTGTCGTTTGTCAACCTGATGACACGACGCATCTTCAATATTCTGATTGTCGCTAACCCCTATGATGCGTTTATGTTGGAGGACGACGGACGTATCGACGAGAAACTGTTTGACGAGTATATGGAACTGGGACTGCGCTATCCACCAACGTTTACGCAGGTGAGTACCACCAAGGAGGCGGAGGAGGTGCTGAAGACGACCGATATCGACCTGATTATCTGTATGCCGGGTAATGCCGACAATGACGCCTTTGCCGTGGCACGTGATGTGAAGCAGTCGGCACCTCAGATTCCCTGTGTCGTACTGACCCCCTTCTCACATGGTATCACCAAGCGTATCGAGCACGAGGATATGTCCATCTTCGATTATGTGTTCTGCTGGTTAGGTAATACCAACCTCATCCTGTCCATCATCAAACTGATAGAGGACAAGATGAATATCGAGCACGACATCAAGGAGGCAGGTGTGCAGATGATTCTGCTCGTGGAGGATAACATCCGCTTCTACTCCTCGGTACTGCCTAACCTCTATAACTATATCCTCGCCCAGAGTAAGAACTTCTCTACCGAGGCACTGAACCCCCATGCTGCCGCACAGCGTAAGAGAGGGCGTCCCAAGGTGGTGCTTGCCACGAACTACGAGGAGGCGATGCACTGGTATGAGAAATATCACGATAACGTGCTGGGTGTTATCAGCGATACCCGTTTCCCGATGAAGACAACGGCAGGCAGACTGTCACACGTGGAGGAAGGCGATGCTGAGGCTGGTCTGAAACTGCTGCGTGAGATCCGTAAGCGTGACGAGTATGTGCCGCTGATCCTGCAGAGCAGTGAGATTGTCAATAAAGAGAAGGCAGAGGCAGAGGGTTTTGACTTCGTCGACAAGAACTCGAAGAAGATGAATGTCGACCTGCGCCATATCATTGAGGAGCACATGGGCTTCGGCGACTTTATCTTCCGTGACCCTGTGACCCGTGAGGAAATCATGCGTGTGTCGTCATTGAAGGAGTTGCAGGATAATATCTTCAAGATTCCCAATGACTCCATGCTCTACCATATCTCCCGTAACCACATGAGCCGTTGGCTGTGCGCCCGTGCCATCTTCCCCGTCTCCGCTTTCCTGAAGACGGTGACGTGGCATAAGTTACAGGATGTGGATGCCCACCGACAGATTATCTTCGATGCTATCGTGCAGTATCGGCGGATGAAGAATATCGGTGTCGTCGCTGTGTTCGACCGTCTGAAGTTCGACCGTTACGCCCATTTCGCCCGTATCGGTGAGGGCTCGTTGGGGGGAAAAGGACGTGGTCTCGCCTTCCTGGACAATATCATCAAGCGTCATGCGGAACTGAACCAGTTTGAGAATGCCAACGTCTCTATCCCCAAGACCGTCGTGCTCTGTACCGACTTCTTCGATGAGTTCATGGATAAGAACAACCTATGGGGTATCGCCTTGAGTGACGCTTCCGACGAGGAGATCCTGCAGCATTTCCTGAAGGCACAGTTGCCAGACTCGCTGATAGCCGACTTCTTCACCTTCTTCGATGCGGTGAAGTCACCGATTGCCGTGCGTTCCAGTTCGCTGTTGGAGGACAGCCATTACCAGCCGTTCGCAGGTATCTACAGTACCTATATGATACCCTATTTAGAGGATAAGTATGAGATGCTGCGGATGCTCGCCTGTGCCATCAAGGGTGTCTATGCCTCCGTCTATTACAAGGACTCGAAGGCGTATATGACAGCGACCTCGAATGTCATCGACCAGGAGAAGATGGCTGTCATCCTGCAGGAGGTGGTGGGACACCAGTACGGGGACCATTACTATCCCACGTTCAGTGGTGTGCTGCGCTCCCTGAACTACTATCCGATTGGTGACGAGACAGCAGAGGAGGGTATCGCCTCCCTTGCCTTAGGATTAGGAAAATATATCGTGGATGGCGGACAGACCCTCCGTGTGTCACCGTACCATCCCACACAGGTGTTACAGACCTCCGAGATGGATACCGCACTGAAGGAGACACAGACCCGCTTCTATGCGCTGGACATGTCGCATGTGGGTGATGACTTCAAGGTGGACGACGGTTTTAATATCAAGAGTCTGCGCGTGAAGGAGGCGGATAAGGACGGCTCGCTGAACGGTATCGCCTCCACCTATGACCCCTCCGACCAGATTATCCGTGACGGTATCTATGAGGGTGGACGTAAGGTTATCTCGTTCTGTGGGGTGTTACAACAGGGAATCTTCCCACTGCCCGAGATTCTGCAGATGGCACAGAAATATGGCTCTGAGGATATGCGTCGTCCCGTGGAGATCGAGTTCGCTTGTAACCTGAGCAGTACACCACAGGGTACGACAGGTGATTTCTACCTGTTGCAGATCCGTCCTATTGTCGACTCCAAGCAAGTGCTGGACGAGGATCTTGCAGTGATTCCTGACGAGCAGTGCCTGTTGCGCTCCCATAACTCCTTGGGACATGGTATCTCCGAGGATGTGGTGGATGTGGTCTATGTCAAGACCGACGACGACTTCACCGCCGCCAACAACCCCTATATCGCTGACGAGATAGAGCGGATCAACCGTAAGTTCCTCGATGCCGATAAGAACTACGTGCTGATTGGTCCGGGACGCTGGGGCAGCAGTGACTACTGGTTGGGTATTCCCGTGAAATGGCCCCATATCTCCGCTGCCCGTGTCATCGTGGAGGCAGGACTGAAAAACTACCATGTAGACCCCTCGCAGGGAACGCACTTCTTCCAGAACCTGACCTCTTTCGGAGTCGGTTATTTCACCATCAATACCTATACGGGTGACGGTGTCCTCCAAAAGGAGATCCTGGATGCCATGCCAGCGGTGGAGGAGACCCAGTATGTGCGCCATGTGCGTTTCGACCGTCCTTTGAAGATCATGATGGACGGAAAGAAACAGCATGGTGTCGTGTTATTGCCAGAAACCTAAAACGAATGTGATATGAATCTTCATTTGACAGATACCATTAAGATGCCTGACCATGCGTTGCGCCGTCAGGTCATCGCGTTATGCGGGAAGGTGGGGAAACCCCTGTTGAAGTTGTCGACGAAAGACTATGAGGACAATGGGTTAGGACACCTTGTGGAGCAGTTTGACGGACAGGCTGGTCTGGTGAATATCGAGGTGTTCAACGAGTTACAGCACACCATTACCGGATGGCCCGGTGGTAAACCAAATGTCGATGACACCAACCGCCCCGAGCGAGCCACACCCTATCCCAAACGGGTCATCGTGTTCTCCCCTCATCCCGACGATGATGTCATCTCCATGGGAGGTACCATCCGTCGTCTGATGCAGCAGGGTCATGATGTGCATATTGCTTATGAGACGAGTGGGAATATCGCCGTGGCAGACGAGGAGGTGCGCCTTTATATGCACTTCATCAATGGTTTTAACCAACTCTTCGCCAACGGTTCCGACGAGGTGATTAAGATTCGCTATCAGGAGATTATGAACTACCTGAAGCAGAAGAACGTCGGTGATCTGGATAATCCCAGTATTCTGACCGTCAAGAGACTGATCCGCAGGGGAGAGGCTCGTAATGCCTGTAGTTATAACCATATCCCCAAAGACCATATCCATTTCCTCGACCTGCCCTTCTATGAGAGTGGCAGGATAGAGAAACTCCCTGTCTCAGAGAAAGACGTGCGGATCGTGCAGGAACTGATAGCCGACATACAGCCCCATCAGATCTATGTGGCTGCCGACCTTGCCGACCCTCATGGTACCCATCGTAAATGTACCGATGTGGTATTGGCTGCTGTGGAAGAGGAGAAAGCGGCAGGTGCCAGTTGGCTGGACGACTGTAGGATATGGATGTACCGCGGTGCGTGGGCAGAATGGGACATCGCGGATATCGAGATGTGTGTGCCGATGAGTCCTGAGGAACTGCTGGAGAAACGTAACGCCATCCTCCGTCATCAGAGTCAGATGGAGGGAGCCCCCTTTATGGGTGATGACGCTCGTCTGTTCTGGCAGCGTGCCCAAGACCGTAACCGTGCGACGGCAAAACGCTATGATGAGTTAGGACTGGCATGTTACGAGGCAATGGAGGCTTTTGTGGAATATCAATGATGAGGATATGAGAAAACTGGTGGTGTGTGTGTTGTTAAGTTGGGCAACACTGGCGATGGCAGAAAATACCGACTATCAGGTGGTACCGTTACCACAGCGTGTGGAACTGCAGAAAGGAGAACCTTTCGTCTTTCAGAATGATGTGCGGATCGTGGCACCCGAGGGGTTGCAGCGTGAGGCGGCATTCTTGAAGGAATACCTTTTCGAGATGACTGGGGAAGCGTTGACTGTTGTCACCAAGCAACGGAAAGGGGAGTGCTATGTGGCTCTCTCTGTCTCTCCCCAGATCAGCGAATCCGAGGGATATGTCCTGACGGTTGACAAAGGACATATAACGATTGAGGGAGGATCAGCGGCAGGAGTCTTCTATGGTATTCAGACACTTCGTAAGGCACTCAACGGAACGAAGCGTCTTGTCCCTGTCGTCATCAAGGACGCACCACGGTTCTCTTGGCGTGGTATGCACCTCGACTGCTCCCGTCATTTCTTCCCTGTCGCTTTCGTGAAGAAATACATCGACCTGTTGGCACTCCATCAGATGAATGTGTTTCATTGGCATCTGACGGATGACCAAGGGTGGCGTATAGAGATCAAGAAATGGCAGAAACTCATCACGGTAGGCTCTCATCGTACAGGAACGATTATCGGTACGAACTCAGATATCGATGACGAGATACCCTATGGGGGCTATTATACCCAGGAAGAGGCTCGTGAGATTGTCGACTATGCCCAAGAGCGTCATATCACCGTGGTCCCAGAGATTGACATGCCGGGACACATGCTGGCGGCTCTTGCCAGTTATCCGGAGTTAGGATGTACGGGTGGTCCCTACCAAGTGGGTCATTACTGGGGTGTTTATAAAGATGTGCTTTGTGTAGGTCATGAGAAGGTATATCAGTTCGTGGAGGATGTGCTCACAGAGATCATGGACATCTTCCCTTCCGAGGTCATCCATATTGGAGGCGATGAGACACCCACAGAGAAATGGGAGCAGTGTGCGAAATGTCAGGCATTGGTGCTGAATGGTAATACCCTGCAAGGTTACTTCACCCAACGGGTCTTTAACTTCTTGACCGCCCATCATCGTCGTGCGTTGGGATGGGATGAGTTATTGGAGAACAAGGCTCCGCAGGATGCGATGATTATGTCATGGCGTGGTACAGAGCCAGGTGCCAAGGCGGCAGCGGCAGGACATGACGTGGTGATGGCACCTACCACCCATTGTTATTTCGATTACCAGCAAGTGAAAGACGTACTCTTTGAGCCCAGTCGTTGTGGTGGTTTCATCCCTATCGAGAAGGTGTATGGTCTGGACCCTGCCCCCGACAGTCTTTCCGTTGCGGCTAAGCGACATATACTTGGTGTGCAGGCAAACCTGTGGTCGGAGTATATGACGAACGAGCGTATCGTGGAATATCAGGCGCTGCCCCGTATGTCGGCACTGGCAGAGGTGCAGTGGACACAACCGTCACGGAAGAACTATGACGACTTTGTCGTACGGTTGACCCGTATGACACAACTATACGACAAATACCATTATCGCTATTGTAAGCAACTGTGGCCCGAGCGTCAGATGCCCAGTCGCTGGCAATTCTGATAGGTCTATTGTCCACCAAGATGGGAGAAGTACTCGATGATGTCCTCCCATGTCTTGAACGTGTCGGAACCGTATTCGAGGAGGGTCGCCAAAGCCTCACCCTCCGCCCTCTCCTTCAGAGAGGGAACTTCTATCAAATAGTCGCCATAGAGCAAGTCACGGCGTGGCGTGAAGATGGTGTGCTGCCAGGCAGGAACGTCGATATAGTCAGAGAGCCATGCTGTCTCTGTCTGTTCTCCGTTGGAAGGTGGTGCCACAAAGAATACCTCATAGTGCTCTATCAGTAAACGGACTGCTTTCTGTACGGATGATACTGGCTTTTGGTTGCTATCCATCATCGTCTCTATACCTATATATATAATAGGACGCTGCCGTTTCTCCTGTTTGTCATCAATCCATCGGATGACAGGGACGACGGAGTGCATATAACTCTGGTCGTCCATACGGTGCGCCCCGTGGAAGTTCGTTGCCTGTGAGTAGTGTTCGCAGAACATACCCATCGTGTCCACCAAGTCATCCTTGTCGCCAAAGAGTCCGTAGACCCGCTGCTCATCCTCAGGAGTCAGTCCGATGAAACGCTGTTCCGATACCTCCCGATACGCCTTGACGAGTGCTTTGTCCACATAGAACTCCTGAACACCGTCCTGTCGGGGATTCTGAAACTGCTGGGTACCCGTCATACCATGTGCCCTCATCGTCTCCGCTATCTCCAAGGCAGGATTGATACAGATGCGGTCGAAGCCACGTAACTGTTCCGTGTACATACCACCCATTGACGTACCGATAATCAAGTCGGGTTTCTCTTGTTCGCAGATGGTGTGAAGCAAGGCGATCGCCTCGTGGGGGTCTATAGGCAGGTCAGGGGCAATGACCCGTGCATTGGGCATCACGATACGCAGTCGTTCTACCGTTCCTGACTGTCCGCTACTGCCAAACCCATGACAGTACAAGATGGTCTTGTCTGCCATCAATTCTGGATATTGTTTTACGTAAGGATTCTTTGTCATTCCCATAAAATTGTATTTGATTGTTGCAAAGATAGCAAAAAATAAGGAAAATAGATAGAGAAATAACGATAAAATGCGTATATTTGCAGCAGAGATGGTAAAACCGATTAAATTCATCACCAAGACCTTATCCGTACGAATCAGTCTGAAGGTTGTGTTGGCGGTGGCTACGCTATTAGCGGTGGCGCTGTTTATCATGTTCCATTTCTCCAGGAAAGCCGTGAAAGCGGAGGCTCAGCAAAAAGCGGAAGAGACCTTGGAGAGTACAGTGCGTCAGGTGGATAATGTCTTGTTGAGCGTGGAGCAGTCGGCTGGTAATATCTATTGGGACTTGATGAACCATCTCAACGAGCCGGAGCGTATGTTCGTGTATAGCCGTAAAATGGTCGAGACTAACCCCTATGTCGCAGGTTGTGCCATCGCCTTCGAACCTTATTATTATAAGGAGCGAGGGCAGTATTTTATGGCGTATGTCCATCATGCTGCTTCTGAAAATCTGGAAACCAGCAGTTCAGAGATTATTCAGGCAGAGACATTCGGTAATGTGCCTTATCCAGAACAGATATGGTATAGTAAACCGATAGAGACAGGTCGTCCATGCTGGATTAATCCCTTGAAGAATGAGGAGGCGGAAGGGGAGGCGATCATCACTTTCAGTCTGCCGATATATGCTGGTGGGAAAGCCGTCGGGGTACTTGCTGTTGACTTGTCATTAAGCCTGCTTTCCAATATTGTATTATCAGCAAAACCGTCTCCGAACTCTTATGCCACCTTGTTGGGTAGTGACGGTTCCTATATTGTCCATCCTGACAGTGAAAGGGTCTTGCATAAGACCGTCTTTACGATAGATAGTTACAAGACCAATCAAGAGTTGAGAGCGGCAGGTGATGCCATGGTAGCGGGTGAGACGGGTTATAAGCATTTCCGTCAGGATGGTATAGACAATTATGTGTTCTATAAGCCGTTCATCCGTGCCGATGTACCAGGTCGCTCTATGGAGAGGACGGGATGGAGTGTCGGTATCATCTACCCGGAGGATGACATCTTTGGGGAATATAACCAATTATTATATATTGTTATTGTCATCGCCTTAGTAGGTCTGATTCTCTTATTGGTAAGTTGTCAGGCGATAACCCACCGCCGCCTGTTGCCGTTAAGGATGCTGGCGAAGTCGGCACAACGTATTGCAGAAGGTCATTATGATGATCCTATACCTGATAGTCATCAGTCTGACGAGGTAGGACGCTTGCAAGATCATTTCCAGCAGATGCAACAAGCACTCTCAATCCACGTGGGTGAGTTGGAGCGATTGACAACGGAGTTACGGGAACGTGGTGAGGTCCTGTCGGATGCCTATGAGCAGGTCAAGGAGGCTGATCGTGTCAAGACGGCATTCCTGCATAATATGACTGATCAGATGATAAAACCGGTTAGTGATATTGAGTCGAATGTAAAACTGTTGTGTGAGCGTCGACAGGAGATGAACCAGCAACAGGCAACAGAAACCGTAGACACGATTCAGGAGCAAGGGAAGATAGTCACAAGGCTGCTTAACGACCTGTTGGATGTCTCACAAAAGAAGGTGGAGGAATAGCAGATGAGTAAAATGATTCGTCATATCCGCCAGTCGCTTTCGCTGAAACTTAGTTTCGGTATCTTGCTGATGACTGTTCCCATCTTTATCGTGTCGTTAGGTATCTTATTTGTCCAGTCTCGTCGTCATATTAAGCAAGAGGCGGTGGAGCATGCCACCAGTGCCCTCAATACCTCAGTACAGCGTGTGAGACGCTATTTGAATACGGTGGAGACTGCGACGAATGCCAATGACTGGCTCATCGTGGAGAACCTGCAACCAGACTCCTTGCTTGCCTATTCCCACCGTATCGTTCTGTTGAATGCCAATGTCAGCGGCTGCTCTATTACCACGGAGCCTTATTTGTTCCCGAAATATGGTAAGTATTTCTCTGCTTACTCAGTTCGTGAGGGCGACACGATTACCACAGTCCGTGAAGGCGAGTATGAGTACTTTGAAAAGGTATGGTATAAGACCCCTAAGGAGTTGAAGAAGGCTTGTTGGGTGGATCCTTTTGATGACTACACTGAGGGAACACTTTCCGCTTCCGAGATAATCGCTTCTTATTGTAAACCGCTATACGATAAGGAGGGTCAATTTATTGGTGTTATTTCTACCGACTTGTCGTTACGACGCCTTGCGGACGCTATTGCTGCGGAGAAACCCTATCAAAATGCTTACTTCATCATGCTGGGTGAGGACGGACACTATTTTGTGCATCCAGACTCAACACGACTGGTGGAACGGACCATCTTCACGGATATGGATGTCCGTCATCAAGCGGATATCATTGCGCTGGGACATGAGATGACGACAGGTCATCAAGGAGCGATGGCGGTTGATGTGAACGGCAAAAAGTGTTTAGTATGCTATGGACCAATATCAGGAACGAAATGGAGCCTTGCTCTTGTCACACCAGAGAGTGACATTCTTCATAGTTACTATCAGTTGTCCAATGTCATCGTCATACTTATCCTTATTGGCTTAGTGCTTATCCTGTGGTTCTGTCGTAGGATAGTGGCGCATGCCATCCGTCCGTTGAGTAGACTCGTCGAGCAGTCGCAGCGTTTGGCAGAAGGTCAATATGACGAGATGATCAAGCCTACCTCCAGACAGGATGTGGTCGGGCGTCTGCAAAATAGTTTTGTCGCCATGCAAGACTCCTTGAATAAGCATATTGGCGATATTCAGCAAGTGAATGAGGAGACTGCGCGTCGTAATGAGGAACTACAACGTGCAAGTAAGTTAGTGGAGGAGTCTGGTCGTCAGAAAACGATGTTTATCCAGAATATGACGCATCAGATACGCACACCGCTTAATATCATCATGGGCTTTGCCCAGATATTACGTGATAACGTGATTGATTTACCTGCGGAGGAAGTGAAGAAGATGACAGACACGATGAGTCATAATGCCATGACGCTCACTCGTATGGTGCTGATGCTCTATGATAGTTCAGACATAGGTATCTCAGAGGAAATGAGTAATAGTAATGACGATGAGGTGTCTTGCAACGAGTTGGCACGTGAGTGTATAGCCAGCACCCATCTCCATTTCCCAGACCTTCCCATTGCCTTTAAGACGGAATTGCCGGATACGTTATGTATCAAGACCAATCGGCTCTATCTGATGCGTAGTCTGCGAGAAATTCTATATAACTCTGCGAAATACTCCGATGGGCAACATGTGTCACTGCATGTCTCTGCGACAGAGAAGATGGTACGTTTCGTCTTTGAGGATACAGGACAGGGTATCAGTGACAGTTATATCAGTGAGATGTATGTGCCGTTTACCAAGGTGAACGACTTGTCGGAGGGGTTGGGATTAGGACTGCCTTTGTCCAAGCGCCATATCCTTAATTTGGGTGGTAACCTTATTCTTGACACAAATTATCGTGAAGGTTGTCGGTTTGTGGTCGAACTACCTATTTAACCCTTTTATATATACAGAAAAGTAATTAATTTGCCGATTTTGCTTGCAAATGTGAAATATATTTACTACTTTTGCGTTTAAATATCAGATACATTAATCACTTAAACTAGTAAAGATATGAAAAAGTATTTAGCAGAAATGGTAGGCACATTCGTGCTGACATTCTTAGGATGTGGTGCTGCTGTCAGCCTTAATTGTGGTGTTGATACAGCATCTGTAGTAGGAACGGCAATTGCTTTTGGTCTCTCTGTAGTGGCTATGGCATACGCTATTGGTGGTATCTCAGGTTGCCACATCAACCCCGCCATCACCCTCGGTGTTTTCCTGAGTGGTCGTATGAACTCCAAGGACTGTGGCATGTATATGCTCTTCCAGGTAATTGGAGCAATCATCGCAGCCGCTTTGCTCGCCTTCCTTGTTTCTACAGATCCTGGTCTTGCCCGTGGTACAGCAACAGGTGCTAATGCCTGTGCGTCAGAGAATGTGATGAATGGCCTGGTTGCTGAGATTGTACTCACCTTCATCTTCGTGCTCGTTGTTTTGGGTGCTACTGCTAAGACCAACGGTGCTACCAACAATTTCGCAGGTCTTGCTATCGGTCTCGCCCTGATCCTGATCCACTTGGTAGGTATTAACTACACAGGTACATCCGTGAACCCAGCCCGTTCTATCGGTCCTGCACTCTTCGAGGGTGGTAAGGCACTGGCACAACTCTGGGTATTCATCGTTGGTCCATTCGTGGGTGGTGCTCTTGCCGCTCTGGTATGGAAAGTTATCGATACCGAGGAGAAGTAAGCAGAACCTGTTCAACAACATAAATTATCCCGATAAACACCCCCGTTTATCGGGATAATTGTTTTATTTACACCTCTATATTTAGTCCACTCTTTTTCGTTTTCTCGATTTTTGTAAAGTGCTCGTTTTTAGTGCTTTGCTTTTTCCTCTCCTTCGAATTTGTCCACTTTTTCAACCATGTCGGGTTTCTTACCTTATTATTTTAGATACCTTTGCAGCAGAAATCGTCCAAAGGGCGTTATGCTATTGGATAAATCACTAACCAAAAAACAATAAAACATTAAAGTATGAAAAAAAGCAAGTTTTTATTTCTGTTACTGTCATTCGTCATGATGTCAGCAACTACTCTTGCCCAGAAGCATACCTATGCGGGTGTGGTCGTTGATGACCAGAACGAGCCCGTCATCGGTGCTTCTGTCGTTCAGAAAGGTACCTCGAATGGTACTGTAACAGATTATGATGGAAACTTCTCGGTTTCTGTAGAGCCAGGAGCAACACTGGTCATCTCTTACATTGGTTATGTCACACAGGAGGTGAAGGCGGCAGACCATCTTCACATTGTCCTGAAGGCAGACCAGCAATTACTTGACGAGGTTGTTGTTATCGGTTATGGCGTTCAGAAGAAGAGTGTGGTAACCGCCTCTATCGCTAAGGTAAGTTCGGAGGATTTGGAAGGTAAGTCACGCCTGCGTGCGGATGACGCCCTGAAAGGTCTTGCCGCTGGTGTCAATGTGACATCATCATCAGGTCAGCCTGGTTCCAAGTCTATGATTCGCATTCGTGGTATTGGTACTATCAACAATTCAGAACCTCTTTATATTATAGATGGTATGCCAACCGACCAGAATGGTATGGAGTCGGTGAACCCCTATGATATTGAGTCTATAGAGGTGTTGAAGGATGCAGCCTCAGGTGCTATCTACGGTGCCCGTGCTGCCAATGGTGTTATCCTCGTAACGACGAAGAGAGGTAAGATTGGTAAGGCAAGTATCAATTACAACTTCTCCTATGGTTGGCAGAGTGCATGGAAAAAGCGTGATGTCACCAGTGCTACAGACTATGCGATCTTACAGAATGAGTCAAAAGTAAATGGTGGTAAGGCTCCCGTCTATATGGATCCTTACAATCTTGTGGATGTCAATGGTAACAAAGTTGTTGGATTCGGAACAGACTGGCAGGATTTGCTCTTCAACGACAATGCCCCCATCATGCAGCATGACTTGTCTGTCAGTGGTGCTACAGAGAAAGTGAACTACTATCTCTCATTAGGTTACTTCACACAGGACGGTATTGTGGGAGGTAACTATGGACAATCAAACTACGATCGTCTGACGATACGCTCGAACAACAATATCAACCTGTTCGATGATAGTAAGGAACGTAATTTCCTTAATAAACTTGACATAGGTGCTAATATCTCCTATATGCGCGTTCATAATACAGGTGTTGACGCCAATTCCACATGGGGTTCCCCATTAGGCTCAGCCCTTTATCTGTCACCAATTCTTCCCCTGACTCTGAAAGGAGAGGCAGGACAGCGTCTCATCAACCAGTATCCTCAGTATGACTTATACAGAGACGCTAATGGTGATCCTTATACTATTCCTGGAAATATTGGTTCCTATGCGGAGCAGAACAACCCTATAGCCCTGATGCATCGTAACCCACAGAAGAACTGGTCGCACAAGTTTATGCCGAAGTTCTCTCTCGACTTGCAGTTATGGGATAACCTGAAGTATAATTTCACATGGAGTGCAGAACTCTCGTTCTGGGGCTATGATGCCGCTACCAAGGAGAAATATTATTTCTCTGGTAATAATAATTCTGACCATACCTCTGCTACCTCTTATAAAGGAAATAACTCATCCTGGCAGATAGAGAACACGCTGACCTACGATAAGGTATTCGGCAAACACTCCATCGCAGTGGTGCTCGGACAGTCAGCCTCTAAGTTCAAGGGTGATGAGTTGGGCGGTTCCCATTGGAATCTGATCAATCCCAATAAGCCTTCTATTAACTATACTACTGGTGGTGACCTGCAGATAGATACCGACGCTGACGGTGTGATAACTGGTGCCAAGAGTCTTGTTGGTGTATGGGGCGGTCCTTACTACGAGCATCGTGTGGCTTCCCTCTTCGGACGTCTCAGTTATAACTATGATGAGCGTTATATGTTCCAGGCAACCGTTCGTCGTGATGGTTCCAGCCGCTTTGGTAGTAACAAGAAATGGGGTACTTTCCCCTCTGTGTCTTTAGGTTGGAATGTCATGAACGAGAAGTTCATGGAGAAGACTCGCAACTGGCTCACCAACATGAAGGTTCGTTTCTCTTGGGGTAAGAACGGTAATGACAACATCCCCGACTTCTACTACACCACCAGTTCTTCCACAGGTGCCAGCAGTAACTATTACTTTGGCAAGGCAGGTACAATGGTCTATGGCTCTAAGTCCGACCACCTCGCTAACGAGGACCTGAAGTGGGAGGAGAGTGAGCAGACAGACTTCGGTCTTGACCTCGGCTTCTTCAATAACGCCCTGACATTCACCGTCGACTACTTCATCAAGAAGACCAACGGTATGATTATCGAGATGCCAATCCCCTCGTATGTCGGTGAGGCAAAGCCATGGGCTAACGTCGGTGACATGACCAACTCGGGTGTTGAGTTTGAGTTAGGCTATAAGTTCAATATCGCTGACGCACATTTTGCTATCAAAGGAAACGCTTCATATCTGAAAAACAAACTGAATAACTTAGGAAATGACACGGGCTTCCTGAACTGGGGCATCAGTCAGTTCAGTGATGGTGGTACCCGTGCCGAGAACGGACAGCCGTTCCCCTTCTTCTATGGTTATAAGACCAATGGTATCTTCCAGAACATGGCAGAGGTGAATGCCTATACCAACAAAGACGGTGGTTTGATCATGCCAGATGCCCGACCTGGTGACCTGCGCTTCGTGGATGTTAATGGTGATGGACAGATCACCAGTGATGACCGTACCAATATAGGAAATGGTACTCCTGACTGGACCTTTGGATTCAATCTCAACGCAGAGTGGAAGGGTATTGACCTTAGTCTGTTCCTGCAGGGTGTCAGTGGCGTTGATGTTTTCGATGCCACCTATCGTCAGGATGTTGCCTCTGGTAACTATCCCACATGGATGCTTGCCCGTTGGACAGGTGAGGGTACTTCTAACCGCGTTCCTGTATTGCGTGACGGTGACAGTAATAACTGGGTAGTCAGCGACCTCTATGTGCAGGATGGCTCTTACCTTCGTCTGAAGAATATCACGCTGGGTTACACACTGCCCCGTAAACTCACACAGAAACTGAATATCAGTCGTCTGCGTTTCTATGTGATGGCTGAGAATCTCATCACCTGGACCAAATACTGGGGCTTTGATCCAGAAATTGGTACAAGCAGCACCTCTCTGGGTGTCGACTATGGTGTTTATCCGCAGGCTCGTACCTGGACAGTAGGATTTAATATCTCACTTTAAAAAAGCAAAGACAATGAATAAGCATATAACAATATTCGCAGGTGCAGTAGCAACACTGCTGATGTTCGGCTCATGTAGTAAAGATTTCCTGGAAATCAAAAAGACGGATGGTGAGCCTTTGGAAGAATACTATACGGATGATGCCACGCTGAATGAGTCATTGACATCGGCGTATGCCCCTTTACACTGGCCCGACTGGGATAATGTCGCTTATAATGACCTCACTGTAGATGCTGAGATCATGGGTGACGACTTCTGGGTGGGTGGTCGTGACAATACCGACAACCTGCACTGGCATAAACTCTTCAACTTTGAGGCTGACGGAAATAACACGCTTGCCACGCTGTGGACAGACTTCTATTCTGGTGTGAAGCGTTGTAACGACGTCATTAAGTATTGCTCATGGGGTGGTGGTACCTCAAAGAACCGCCGTTCCTACGAGATGCAGGCTCGTGTGCTTCGCGTGTACTATTATAATATCCTGTGGCACTACTACGGTAACGTACCTTTCTATCTGGAGAATCTGTCGATGCCTTATACGGCTCCCCAGATAACCGCTGACGAGATTTACAATCAGTTGCTGCCAGAGTTAGAGGAAGTCATTGCTTCTAAGGTGTTGCCCATGCGCTGGGAGGCTTCTGAGGCTGGTCGTGTCTCACAGGCAATGGCATATATGCTCTATGCCGAAATGGTGATGTACCAGAAGGATACGGCACGTTATCCACAGGCTCTTGCCTTTATGAAGGAGTTGATAGCCTCTTCGGAATACTCGCTGAATCCTAATTTCGCTAATCTGTGGGAGGAGAGCGGCGAGTGGTGCTCTGAGTCTATCTTCGAGATTAACTACAACGATGATCAGGCTCAGCGTGACTGGGGCGCTGCCGCACTGAACGCGGGTGGCAGCGTATTGCCTACCTTGATTTCACCTAACCAGTGGCCTGGTGGTGATGGTTGGAATACTGGTGAGGATGGTTGGGGCTTTCTGCCGGTCCGTCTGGAGACCTATAATATGTATGAGGAAGGAGATGTGCGTCGTGACGCTACCATCTGGGATGTCCGTGGCTATACCTATACAGAGCGTTATCAGGATACCCACCTGTGGCTTGCCAAGTATCGTCCGTATTCAGACAATAACAAGGACTGTCCAACCTCCAAGAACTTGAACTACAACAATAACAAGCGTATCTATCGATATGCGGAGACCTTGCTGAACGCCGCAGAGTTGTTACTTGCTACTGGTGGCAGTTCCGCAGAGGGTCTGAAGTACCTGAATGAGGTACGTACACGTGCCGGACTTGCTGGCTATACTGAGTGTACACTGGACAATATCATCAACGAGCGCCATCTGGAGTTCTGTGGTGAGGGTAAGCGTTACTTCGACCTTGTCCGTACCGATAAGGCGGCAAGTGTGTTAGTACCTGATAAGTATGGCTACCGCACGAATACCTGGAGTCCCAGCAAGAAACACATACCATTGGCACAGGCAGAACTTGATGCCGATCCTACATTGGTACAAAACAATTATTAATATCCTATAACTAAAGACACGATTATATGAAAAAAATATTTCGATATATTGGTTGCGCCCTGTTTGTTGGATTAGCACTCACTGCTTGCTCACCCGACAGTTTTGATGGCGCGGATCAGACGAAGATACCGACCGTGGCAGGACAGGACTTCACCATAGAGGTTGACCAGGAGGTAAACCAAGTGAGAGTGAGTTGTCCTGAGATAGCGGGAACTTATCCTATCTGGATATTCAACGGTGCTACCTATTCAACCCTGAACGATGCGGGATGGGCGAATACGGAGGCAGGTACCTATACCGTAGAGATGAAACTGGGTAACCGTAATGGTATCAGCCAAGGAAGTATTAAGAAAACTTTTACCTTCAATGAGACGAAGGTCAACTACACTAACCTGCTGAACCGTGTCTCAGGGAAGGAGTGGCGTATCGACAATGCGGAGCCTGCTCATCTCGCTTGTGGCGAATACGGTGGTGACGGTACTGGTTGGTGGAATGCCGCTGCTGACGAGAAGAAAGACTTCGGTGTCTATGACGATCGTATCAGTTTTACCGTTGAGAGCAATAAAGGAGGTTCATTCACCTATAACCCAGGTGCTGATGGACTGACCTATATCAACATTGGCTGCTCCTTATGGGATAATGGCGGAGCCACGGCAGACTTTGACCTGCCTAACCAACTACAGACCAGTTCGTTTGAGTTCAAACGCGGACAGTGGACGGACTCAGAGGGTAAACTGGTGGATGCCGACTACCTCGTGTTGGCTCCCAATACCTTCTTCCCCTATATCAGTTCTGACGACCAGTACCAGAGTCCTCGCTTCCGTATCGAGACTCTGACAGCCTCGAAGATGGTACTTGTCTATGAGAAACCCGACAAGAGCATTTCCTGGCGTTTCATCTTCACCAGCAAGGAAGGTGAGAAGAAGTTTGAGGGCTTCGATGCCAACAGCCAGTATAATATGTGGAAGGGTATCACTCCGACGATGGAGTTCTGGTATGCGCCAGGATGGGCACAGATTGCCGATCCTGAGTTTACGGACGCTGGTAACGACTATACCATCGTATTACCGCAGGCTACTACCGATCAGTGGCAGGCACAGGTGAAGTTCCATACTGACCTGACGACATCTGCCGCCAACAACTACGACTTCTCTGCGATCTTCAATAGTGACAAGGATCTGAATGGCGCTACCGTGAAACTGGTACTGGATGGTGACGATGGTGTGTTCTACTTCACGGACCGCATCGACCTGAAGGCAGGTGAGGACTATATCTTCTGGAAGAGTGACATGCCGGGTATTGATATGAGCAAGGTGATGCTCGTACTCGACTTCGGTGGCTGTCAGGAGAATACAACGGTCAATGTTCGTAACATCGTGCTGAAGAACCATGCCGACGATGATGGTACTATCCTGCCGACAGACGGTCCTGACACGCCAGATGGGGTAACTTGGGTGGATGTCAACTCAGCGGATAACCTCGGTGCGGACTTCAATAAGATTGGAACGATGAAGTTCTGGTGGGCTGATGGCGGTTGGAGCCAGATCGGTGATCCTCAGTTCTCTTATAACAATGGGGTATATACCATAGTAGCAACGGAGAATGGTGGCTCTGAGTGGCAGGCGCAGAATTCTATCCACAATGCTTCTGTTAATATCGAGGCTGGTCAGCTCTATGACATCCGTGCTAAGATAGAGGCAAGTGCCGACTTGGGACGCTATACCTTTAAGATTTGCGCAGAGGACGATGATAATAACACCTTAGTATATAATGGTAGTCTGTCACTCGTGGCTGGTGAGCAATATGTGGAGTTCGTCGGTG
>Ga0247611_10004314_pt1 | contig 19853 bp, 24 predicted proteins | sample 177DNAGHGhighgp2_FD_192422 | JGI IMG/M metagenome (GOLD analysis project Ga0247611, IMG submission 192422) | Sheep rumen microbial communities from Palmerston North, Manawatu-Wanganui, New Zealand - 1770 DNA GHGhigh gp2 | ecosystem: Host-associated > Mammals > Digestive system > Stomach > Rumen...
ATATGGTCAATCTCTTCAGCAATAGCACCAATCTGACCTATCAAGATTTCTTTCTTTGTCATAATCAATAATATTTAAATTATAAACACACACATAATATAGAAACATATATAGAAAATTCAATAAATTTAATATTTTTAATATATAATATAATCAAACATGTATAATAAATGATTAGACACATATTAAATATCAGCAATTATAAATACGTCTGTGATTTGTATGATGCATATACTGACATGAAAAATGAACAGTATACTTCAACTTTCGTAATGCTTCGCGTATTTACATTAAACAATAATGTTGTATGTGATGATGATATTTATTTTGTTGATACTGATGTTTTTGATGAATACATTGAAGATTTGAAATCACATAATGATATACACAACACAACATCCCGAAAATTAATATTTCCAGTAACAACAACGCGTGTACAAGGCTATTCACAAGATTATCTTGACTATAACTCAACATATACACATGAGTCATTTTTTAATGAAGATAATGAATATGGATATGATGTATATAAAATATATGAATTGAAAAATGACATATTAAGTGATAAGAAAATTCGCTGTAATCGCTTGCGCATATATCATCCATCAATCCATAAAAACATGAAAGCTGTTGTTGAAATTGAAAACTATATCAACAATGTACATTTTCATTATGTATGTAAGCGATTAGAAGATATTAAGACAAATTCCGAAACAGAATTTCGTGTACACAATAATATATATTCAGAATTTGTTGATATATATTTTCCTAACATAGATGACTTGTTTGCTGAATATCAAGATGGAACATATGCAGCATATTATCGTGAAGACTTGAATATTGTTGCATCAACAGAAAATGCAGAATTTATAAACAAAGTTTTATATAATGGTAAGGATGTAAAAAATTATGATTTTACTGATGATGTACAAATTGTGCCACTTGCGCTGTTGGTACATCCTTCACGAATAGTTAAAGAAATTGATCCCATAACAAATGAGGAAACATTTGTAAAGCTGTATGTTAAAATAAACAAGTCAATATACAACAATTATATTAATCATCCAATAAATGTTAATATATATCCATATGATTCGATTAATAAGATGACAAATCTATATATGCTCAGTGAAACTTTGTCTCCTATTACTGAGCATTATGTTATAGGATGTAAATTCCGACTTATGTCAAAATTTGGATTCAGCAATGGAATCATATCTGTAATCAATGAATTTGACTATCCATTGCGCGATTATTATAATGAATTATATGGACAGTCAACAGTAACAACACCAATACATGAAGCATATAAGAAATACAATAATGTAACTGATGAAGAATATGATACGCTGAAAGATGACAGGTATCAACAGCTGTATGGTGAAATCATAAATAAGAAAAGCTTGACAGCAATTGAAAAACAAGACTTGATGCGTGTTGCAAACCGTGGATTTTCATCTGACAAACAAGCACTTGAAGAATGGAAGCGCTTACAGATTGAATTAATAAATGAAGAATTTGCTGAAGAAGTAAATACACCACTTGATTTTATTGGATTTAATATACGCATAGCAACAGATATAGGTTTCAAACAGATTATATATAATGACAATATATCAGTAAAATTATCAGAATTAGATGATTTATGTTTCAAGCTCAATGGTATATTTGACAATTGGAATCAGATGCCAGAAACATTGATTGTACAAGTAAAATTTGTAGACCGTTATCTGAATATTTCACTTGTTGGAAATTTTGTTGTTATATCAAAAGAATGGTTTAAATATATGATAAATGATGTTAACTGTGGAGTATATAGACTTTCAAAGTTAACATCAGCTAATGATAATATGAAAGAAATTGAATTAAACAAGGGAAACATTAATTTTATCAACAATATTACATGTGTCATACATAAAGATGATAACAACAAATTGTTTGATGGTAAGCTATCACAAGCAAATCGCATGTTGTATAAGCCAATATTCTATCGCACGCAAGATTTACAGTCAATAAAATTGCGTGCAGGATTTGAACAAAACATTGGTGTTAATCTTGCACAATACATGACAAAGGTTGATACATTTAAGATGTTGATTGATGATTTTGAACTTGAAGAATTTGGCCGTAATGATATATATGTAATATTCAAAGTTCCTGTTACTGAATTTTCAACAACATCAGGAAGATATAATATATCAAACCAAGATGATGAATATATTTCATCAGGAACATGGACAACAATATAAAATATTAAATTATGATAGATTTAGCAATAGATAGTCGTGTATTTATAACAAATGCTGTTGATGAAGCGTTACAAGAACTTGATATGATTTTCAACACAGAAAATACTGAATTAATTGGATATCCAACGTTCGGTACATTTTTTGAACAGTTTTTGTGGCAGTTAACACCATCACCAGAAGAAGTGCGCAAATATATATACGAACATATACAAGATTCATATTTCTTATCACAAATGACTGTTAATGTTGATGTTCGTGTATTGCGTGGTGAAATGCGTGCAATATATCATGTTCGCATAAATGTAAGTGATGGTAATTTTTCTGGCAGCAGAGAATATCAATTCCGTTAAAATATATAAAAATATTACAAGACATAATGAAACTATTTTCAATCATGAGCACTGCATTTGATGCGTTTGATGATACAGTGCGTACATATCTTGCAAAAACATTTAATAATCTTGGATTACAATATACACATTCACAAGTGTTTGGTGTTATCTTTGATGGAATAAAAGGCATTATGCAAAACATGATGTTCTATATTGAAGATGCATTGAATGAGCAAAATGTATTTAGTGCAACAAGAAAGAATTCAGTATATTCACTTGCAAAAATATCTGGATATGAAGCATTCTATGGCTCAGCACCAACTGGAATTCTCGTTGGTCGTCTTAAGGTGAACAATGGACTTCAGTCAAAGACAACAAAAGTATATGTACACAATCATGATAAAGTATTAAACCGTTCAACGGGTATAACATATTCTATTGTGTTGCCAACTGACTATTATGTTTATGATGTATCAAAGCCACTGATAACACATGAATTCAAAATTGTGCAAGGTGTGTTTTCATCATCTACATATGTTGCATCTGGTCTTGAAATGGAAACAATCAACTTATATATTTCTGACTTGTTTGACCGTGAATATCTTAAGGTAACTGTTGATGGAAAAACATGGGAGCGTGTTTATAATTTCTATGATATGACTGATGATGGTGAAGAATATATTGTACAAGTTGGCTATAATAATGCAATTGATATTATATTCGGTAATGGCATATATGGAAGAAAATTACAAGAAGGTCAGACAGTTCTTATTGAATATTTGCGACATGCTGGTGATTATGGTAATATATTGCCAAATTCAATAAGTGATTTTGTTTGGTCAGATTATTCAAATGATATTCTTGGTAATCCTGTTGATGGCAATGACTATATGTCATTAACACTTGAATCATGTGTGTCTGGCGGTACTGATTCTGATTCAATTGAATTTATACGCACAATGATTGGTGCTAATTCACGAGCACTTGTTCTTGCATCTGAAGATAACTACCGGTTGTTCTTCCGTCGCTTCTCATTTATTGGATATGTTAATTGTTGGTCAGATACAAATTCAATGATTGTTAATGCAACATGTTTGCGTAATATTGAAAATGAAGTACAAGATACAGAATCATATTATGCTCTTGATATTAAGAATATGCTTATAACAGATGAACAAAAGCAGATGATAATAAACACATTAAACAATTCACGCCGAGCATTTGCAGGTGTTACATTGAGATTTGAAGATCCAATTATACGACGCTTTGCATTTATATGTTATGTGAAAATTGATAGTGTATATAATAAAGATTTAGCAACAACAAAAATTCGTGAAGAGCTTGCACGATATTTTATGAATCTTGATACAGATTGCACATTCATCCCTAAATCAGATTTTGTAAAGTTAATAATTGATAATGTTGATTGTGTTCGCTCAATTGATTTTGATATAATATCAGAATTAGCTGAACAGACATATTTTAATGGATATTATGATAAGTATACAGCTCGATTTATAAATGGAACATATACATATACATCTCGTCGCGTAATATATGAAGCAGATATGCAGCCAGGACTTGATAATTATGGTAATATTTTATTGGATTCAAAACTTGAAATTCCAGTTCTGCATGGTGGATTTAAATATTATATGAATAAAGATCAAAATGACCGTGATACATCATTAATGGTAGATGCTGTTCAAATTTATTTCATATAACAAAAAAGCTGCCCGGGGCAGCTTTTTGTTTAATTCCAATTTGTTGGCATTGTTAAATGCGTACCTGAAAATATTGATGTTTTTTTAACATATGATGGCATTTTCCATTTTGATATATCACCTATATGTTTTAATTTAACACAATTTTGAAACATTCCAACTATTGTTTTTATGTTTGACATATTAAAATCAGACAGATCTTCTATTTCTTCAAGATTTTTACAATTATAAAACATTTCATTTGCATGTTCAAGATTATCTGTTTTCCAAGTATCTAAACCATGTAATTCAGTTAATTTCTGGCAGTCATAGAACATTTGTTTCATTGTTTTTACATTTGACACATTCCATTGAGATAAATTACCAACAGATTTTAATTCTGTACAATAGCCAAACATAAGTTCAAATGTCTTAACACGACTAGTATCCCATTCAGATATATCAATATTAACAGGATCTGGTCCAACAAACACCATACTCATATCTGTGACTTTCGATGTATCAATACAATTCAAATCAACAACACTATCAACATCTGATTTGTTTTTATGTTCAACAATTATATCACTAACAATATTACAAAGTTCAACATTGTTTTTTGGAAAATATCTCAATTTTGCACTGCGAGCTGTGTTTGCTGTTAATTTCAATCTTTCATTTATATGTGTTTGTATTGATTTCATATTGATTTCATATTATTTTATATATTTTTTTATATGAACATTTCTTCTTGAAATATGTCCACGTGTTGTCCATGGTGTTAAATCCTTGTTAAAATTGTCAGCGTCATGAAAAATATCTTCAATGTTTTTAACATTTGAAACATCCCATTGTGATATGTCTTGATTGAATTTTTTACAATTACCAAACATAATTGATAAGTCTTCACATGATGATGTGTCCCATCGTGATATATCTTCATTAAATACTGTACATTTTTCAAACATAGCACGCATTGTTTTCACAGATGACACATTCCAATATCTTAATCCCTTTCCTTTAAATTTATTACAATTATAAAACATGCATATTGTATTGCGTACTTTTGATGTATTCCATGATGATAAATCACAATTGAAATTGCTACAGCCATAAAACATTGCACGCATATCAGTAACATGTCCAACATACCATTGAGATACATCATAATTAAATATTTCATGATGTTTAACACTTATAAATAATTCTGACATATCTGTGATATTTGATGTATCAATAATGTTTAAGTCAACAGGTATTTTATCACTATTAGTTTTATTAATATCAATGTGTTGTTTCAATATAGTTTTTATATTATCAATAAGCTCATCTTTTGTTTCAGGGAAATATTCATATTTGATTTTCTGAATACGATCTTTGTTAAGCTGAAGACGCTCTGTAATATGTTGCTGAATTGTTTTCATGTTTTATTTATGTAAATTTACATAGTCCATAAAATACAATGTATCTTTATCATCTATCATTTCTTGTGTTATCTGTGGATTGTGATTTTTAGCCCATTTTTTTATTGATGAAGCTTGAAGGCTAAAATTCTTTATGTTTTGTGAAATACTTGCATCAACATTCCAATTGAACAAATAACAGCAATATTCTTTAACATCAAAATGCTTTCCTTCAAATAACAATGTCCATGGACGCTTTATATAAATTGTCCATATCATGTCTTTGTATTTTTTAATTACTGTATCTGCTTCTTTCTTAAATCTGTTCAATATTGCTTCTTCGTCAGATTTATCTTCAAGCATTAATCGAATCATTGAACCAGGATATTGGGATTTGAAATATATGCAGATGTTTTCAAGATTAACAAACTTCTGTTTAACCTTTGCAATACCATGGCCAACTTGCCACCATTTCTTTCCGTTTTCAAATACTTCAGATACACGAATATCAAACAGTCTTACACCCATGTTATATTGCTCACGAACAGATATTTCCTGACAGCGCCAAAAAGCATTAAATACATTATATAATGAATTTGTTGCTTCAAGATATGTAAATGTATTATGTGTTCCTATCATAATGTTATTTTTTATATATTTTTATTTCTTCTCCTTCATGCATTGGTAAGTTCTTGATAACAAATCCGTGTTTTATTCTATCAACTATTTCCATAAAGCCATATCCGGATGTTTCACCACTTTCGCTCATATAATAATAGAAAATTTCAGTATCACCTTCATATTCAATTTCATAGTTTCCCTGTATTGAATCATTCATTATAAATGCATCATCCGAGGTAAATGAAATATATTCTGTATCATTGTTGAATGTCCATGTACCACATAAGAATTCATTATATTGAGGCAAACCCTTATCACAGGCAATGAACATAAATGCACTAAGTATTATACAAATTAATATTTTCTTCATGTGTGTTATTTAATATATTTTTCTATGTTTTTTACAAGGCCTGGACTATTATTAAATTTTTCTACCCATGGTGTTAAATCTTGATTAAAATTTGTACCTGCAAACATCAAATATGTATTTTTTACGTTTGATACATCCCAGTCACTTATGTCTTGATTAAACCTTAAATTTAGATAAAATAAATGTCCCATATTTTCAACATTTGAAACATTCCATTTAGATATATCTTGATTAAATGGACACTGTTCAAACATTCCTCCAATGTTTTTTGCAGCTGATACATCCCATCGTGATATGTCTTTATTAAATGCTGACCTTGAAAACATTTCACGGAATATTACAACTTTATGCACATCCCAATCACCAATGTCTTGATTGAAATATGAATCAGCAAACATGTTTTCCATACTTCCAACATGTGATACATCCCATTGTGATATATCTTGATTGAAAAATGATCCATTAAACATATATTGCATGTTTGTTACATTTGATACATCCCATTGTGATATATTGCCATCAAATTCTGATTCACTAAACATATAAGACATATCTTTGACATGTGAAACATCCCATTGTGATATATCACCATTAAATTTTGAACTTTCAAACATTGAAGACATATCTGTAACTCCTGATACATCCCATTGTGATATATCATAAATATTTTCTCTGTATTTAAACACACCTGTCATATCTGTAATTTTTGATGTATCAATAACATTTAAGTTTATGATTTTTTCATCGCAATGTTCATTTGTTATTTTATTAATTATATGTATTAATTCTCGTGTTGTTTTAGGCTGATATTCATATTTACGAACACGATCCTTATTCAATTGAAGACGTTCACTAATATGTTGTGTGAGTGTTTTCATGTTATTTCACAAATATTTATATATAAAAATATAAAAGCTTACATTATGAAATGCAAGCTTTAATTAATTTTTTATGTTGTGTATGTTTATTCATAGATGTGTTTTATATAAGATTTGAGACCGGCTGACTTTAATGCCTCAACAACCTTTTCAGTATCTTCTAGAGTTTTTGTTCCAATGTGATATATAATTTTTTCATTATATGGTGGACGCTTATAATATTTGTAATCATACACTGAAAACACAATATTATCGTTCAGCTTGCGCGGCCACTCATAAAATACTTTGTCATCCATGCAGAGTTCATGATTTCCAAGCACTCGGTCAATGTTCTCGGCTGAATCATTAACATATCCAAAATGAAATGACGTACCATTCAATGACATAATGTCAATGTTTGAAAATTTATTTTTCATATTCAATAATATTTAAAATTTTAACACATACATAATATAGTAATGTTTTTTGAAAATTCAATAAATCAAATCATTTCATTAATTTATTTTTATATATAAATATTTATGAATTATATGAAAACGTTTTTAGAATTTCTTAATACAAGAAAGACAGCTGTTATCAATGAAGCATTTTTAGAAAAGGATGTTGATAAAGCTGTTGAAAAAATAAATGAAATATTAATGAAGCATATCAACAACTTAACAGCACTTGTTGGATATGCAACAACATCAATAGGTGATGATACGTTTTATTCAAAGCAATATATTGTAATACATTCACCTGAGAATGTTGATATGTTCCAATTGAATTGGAAACGTGACGTTAAGACAGCTGAAGTATATTCAATTGATTTTTTTGATAACATAGATCTTGTATGTCGCGGACGAGCAAAAGCAAAGCTTACAATTAATACACTTGGTTCATCAATTGTATATTTCTTGCCTATTATATGGACACTTGCAAACAGTGGCAATTATAGTATGACAGAAACTGAAGCTATAAAAATTGGCCGTTCTGTATTTAAAGGCAGTAATGTTAAAGAATCATTATATCGTGTTGGTGCACTTGAATATCATGTTATTGAAAACATGTCAAAAAATGTTATCAATGATACATTCATGCTTGAGGCTATCGATCCAGAAGTAAAAGCATTTAAACGCAAGAAAGCTGCACAGAAGCAATCAGCATATGATGACCGTGCTGAAATTGGCATGGATGCATATAAGAAAATAAAAGATGAATATATTGAAGTGCGCGATGCAATTGCTGGTGGTGCATCAACAATGAAAGAATTAAAGCTTGCAATAACACGCAATCAGAATGTTATTCAAGAAATAGACCGTGAGCTTGAAGAAAAATTCAACAAAGAAAAAGAAGAACATGAAGATCCAGAACAGGTATTCCGTCGCATGGAACAATATCTTAAAATGATTATTCGTGGCACCGTTCCATCACTGATTATCTGTGGTGCACCTGGTGTTGGTAAAACATATCGAGTAACAAAGCAATTAAAAGCTGCTGGTTATCATGAAGGACATAATCTGTGTACAATAAAAGGTAAATGCTCTCCACGCGTATTATATATGACATTGTATAATTATCAAGACAAAGGTGATATTGTATTGATTGATGATGCAGATAGCTTGATTGGTCCAAAAGCACCAGAAGATTGTATTAATATTTTAAAAGGTGCACTTGATAGTACAAACACAGATGAAGGACGCCTGATTACATATGGTGTTGCTGGTAAATTGTTGGATGATGACGGTGAACCAATTCCAAAGCGTTTCTATTATCGTGGTAATGTTATCATATTAACAAATTGGAATGCCGGTTCATTAGACACAGCATTGCGTGGACGCTCATATATACAAGACATTCATTTCACTGTTGAAGATGTAATGCTGATTATAAAGAAGCTTATGCCAGATATTGAACCTGCAAAGTTATCAATGAAGGCAAAAATTCGTGCATTTGATTATTTGAAAGAACTTGCAGATGATTCGTCAATTGATATGGAAATCTCAATGCGCACATTTGTATTATGTTCACAAATGTATCAGTCACAAGAACGTGATTCAAACTGTGATGATGACTTAATACGCTCAATGATTAAAGAACAAATGAAGCAACAAGCATCAAGAAGCAAAAACAAATATTAAAACAACAAAATTTCGTTTTTTGTTTTTGTTATTTTATTTTAATCTCTCGACCATGAATAGCTGATGTTGTGAAACATTGGCTATTTTTATATAATATATTAAACATGAAAATTATTTTTATATATGAAAACAATAAACGATATAATACAAGAAAATATGAATTATGATGCATTTCAAAATATAAAGAAATGTATAGAGGAAAGTGAACAAGAACCAGCACAAATGATTAGACAATATTTAATATCACCTGCATATCACAATGATTATGATACAATGATATTATATAAAAACATAAACACAAACAAAGTAACAAACATATTGATTGAACAATCAAAATCCCCATATAATACAAAGCGTATTGATTTTAATATATTACCAACAAAAGATAAAGAAATAATAGACCGTAGTATACAGATAAAATGAAATCAATTCAAAAACATATAACAGAGCGTCTTCAATTAAATCGGGATCGTGTTAAGCGATACGAATATTTTCCTGAGACACGTAGTGAGTTGCGTAAAATAATTAAGCAAATAACAGATGAACATATTTATGACCGTGTTATTGACTTAAATATGATTGATACATCAAAGATTGATGATATGTCTGAATTGTTTTTAAATAAAAAACATAATTATGATATATCACGATGGGATGTTTCAAATGTAACAAATATGATGGGTATGTTTTATCAATCAGGTTTTAATAATGATATTTCACAGTGGGATGTATCACGAGTTACTAATATGGCTGGAATGTTTATGTATGCAAAAAAATTCAATCAAGACATATCACGATGGGATGTTTCACAAGTTGACAATATGAGATGCATGTTTGAGAATTCTCCATTCAATCAAGACATATCACAATGGGATGTTTCACATGTCAAGGATATGTCAAACATGTTTTATGACTGCTCATTTAACAAAGACATATCACAATGGGATGTTTCAAGTGTTGAAGATATGACACAAATGTTTGCACAATCAAAATTTAATGGTGATATATCTCAATGGAACATATCAAATGTTAAACAAATGGCAGATATATTTGCGGATTCTGTGTTTAATCAAGATTTGACTCCATGGGCAGATAAACTTGCATATCCATATGAACTATTTGAAATAAAAAAATATATGAAATAATGAAATCAATATGAAATCAATACAACAACATATTACAGAGCGACTTCAATTAAATCGAGATCGTGTTCATAAAATTAAACACGAATATTTCCCTAAAGCAAAACAAGAGCTTCTAGATATAATATATAAAATAACTAATGAACATAAAAATGATAAAGTCATTAATTTAAATATGATTGATACATCAAAAATTACAGATATGTCAAATTTATTTTATAATTCAAAATATAATTATGATATAAGTGAATGGGATGTATCAAGTGTTATTAATATGAGTAGTATGTTTGCAAGATCTAAATTTAATTCTGATATATCAAAATGGGATGTATCAAGTGTTGTGGATATGGATTGCATGTTTGAGAATTCAATTTTTAATAAAGATATATCACAATGGGATGTTTCACATGTTACAAATATGAATGGTATGTTTAGATTTAATAAAAAATTTAATCAATATTTGGGTGATTGGGATATGTCAAATGTTTTAAATACATGTGGAATGTTTAATGGTTGTTCTAAATTTAGAGGTGATGGTCTTAAACAATGGAATGTGTCACACGTTCGTAATATGTCATATATGTTTAAAAATGCTGAAGAATTCAATGAAGACATAAGCACATGGAAATTATACAAATATGTTAAGATGATTAAAATATTTTCAACATATGACCTTGATAAAAAAATTGTATTAAAATTTAATCATGATTTAACTCCATGGGTTAGTCAAATAAAAAATAATGAAATACAAAATATAAAGGAATATATAAAATGAAAACAATAGAAGAAATAGCAGATAATACACAAGTTGTTACAGAAAATTTAACTGAACAATATAATAACATTATATCATTGCTTCAGGAAGCACGAGAAAACAGCACACCGCTTGATGAAGGATTGTTTGGTGCAATATTTGGTGGACTCTCAGGTGCAATTGCTGGTCCTGCAATAGGTAAAGCATTTTGTAAAGCACTTGGTATTGATGAACGTGGAAGTCTTGGTAATTTAATGACATCACGACTTGTACTTGGTGCAGTTGGTTCATATGTTGGTTGGAAAAATTAAAAATATTTATTTTATATGAAACATATAATAGAATACATATATGAAAAACTTCACCTAAATCGTGACCGTGTTAAACACTATGAATACAAGCCAGAAACAAAAGAAGAGCTTCGCAAAATCATAGATAAAATAACAGAACAACATAAAAGCGATGAAGTTATTGATTTGAATATGATTGATACATCATTGATTACAGATATGAGTTATTTGTTCCAATATAATAAACTACAATATAATATATCTGAATGGAATGTACAAAATGTTGAGGATATGGGTTATATGTTTTGTAATAGTATATTCAATCAAGATATATCTCGTTGGGATGTGTCACATGTTAAGAATATGTATGGTATGTTTATGTATTCTGAATTTAATAATGATATATCTCACTGGAATGTGTCAGAAGTAACAAATATGAGCCATATGTTTTATTATTGTGAGTTCAATCAAGATATATCAAAATGGAATGTATCACATGTTGAAGATATGTCAAATATGTTTATATATTCAAAATTCAATAAAGATATAAACAACTGGAACGTATCATCAGTTAAAGATATGGGATATATGTTTAAAAACACAAAATTCAACCAAGATATATCTAAATGGAATGTATCAGGAGTTACAGATATGTCTTCAATGTTTGAACATTCAAAATTCAATCAAGATATAAGTGCGTGGGATGTATCATCAGTTAAAGATATGGCATATATGTTTAAAGAATCAAAATTTAATCAAGACATATCTCAATGGAATGTTTCACATGTGCTTGATATGCATGGAATGTTTGAGAAAAGTATGTTTAACCAAGACATATCTCATTGGAATGTTTCCCACGTTACAGACATGAGAACCATGTTTAAACAAACAAAATTCAATCAAGATATATCACAATGGGATGTTTCACAAGTTGAATATATGACAGAAATGTTTCGCAAATCAAAGTTCAATCAAGATATTAGTAATTGGGATATATCAAATGTATTATATTTTAATAAAATATTTGATGCATCAGAATTTAATCAAGATTTAACTCCATGGAAAAATAAAATTTCAGATAAAACACAATTAAAATATATTGATGATTATATATATTTAAAATGAAATCAATCACAACACATATAATTGAAAAACTTGTATTGAATCATGACCGTGTTAAACAATATAAATATAAGCCAAAAACACAAGAAGAGCTTAAAAAAATCATAAATGAAATAACAAAACAACATAAAGATGATGATATAATTGATTTGAATATGATTGATACATCAGAAATTAAAAATATGACTTATTTATTTGCATATTCACATTATCAATATGATATATCTGATTGGAATGTATCAAATGTGAAAGATATGAGTTTTATGTTTTCAAATTCTGATTTTAATCAAGATATATCTAAATGGGATGTTTCAAGTGTTAGTAGGATGTGTTATACGTTTAATAAATCAAAGTTTAATCAAGATATATACCAATGGGATGTGTCAGAAGTTAAAAAAATGATTGGTATGTTTCAGAAGTCAAAATTCAATCAAGATATATCTCAATGGAATGTATCAAATGTTGATGATATGACGTGGATATTTTATGATTCACAATTCAATCAAGATTTAACCTTATGGAAATCAAAGATAAAAGATAAAGAACAATTAGAATATATTGAAGATTATATAAAATGAAATCAATTACAATACATATAAATGAAAAATTACAATTAAATCGTAATCGTGTAAAAAAATACGAATACGAATATCAACCTAAATCAAAAAATGAACTTATTGAAATCATAAATGATATAACAAAACAACATAAACATGATAAAGTTATTGATTTGAATATGATTGATACATCAAAAATTAAAGATATGAGTTCATTATTTGATTATAGATATTATCAATATGATATATCTCGTTGGAATGTTTCAAATGTTGAAGATATGAATTGCATGTTTTTAAGTTCAAAATTCAATCAAGATATAAGTGATTGGGATGTTTCAAATGTTAAAAACATGAATAATATGTTTTTTAATTCTTATTTTAATCAAGATATATCAAAATGGGACGTTTCAAATGTAAAAAGTATGCTTGAAATGTTTAGTAGTTCATTTTTTAATCAAGATATATCTGAATGGAATGTATCACAAGTTAAAGTCATGACAGGTATGTTTTCTGATTCAGACTTTAATCAAGATATTAGTAATTGGGATGTTTCAAATGTTGAAGATTTTGAAGACATATTTTATAATTCTGAATTTAATCAAGATTTAACTAAATGGAAAGATAAAATTTCAGATAAAGAACAATTAGAATATATACAAGATTATATAAAATGAAAACACTCACACAACATATAAATGAAAGACTTAAGTTAAATCAGGATCGTGTTCGTAAATATGAATTTACACCTAATACGCTGGATGATCTTTTAAATATCATAGAAGAAATAACAAAACAACATAAACACGATAAAGTTATTGATTTGAATATGATTGATACATCTAAAATCACAGATATGACTGAATTATTTGATGGTTCTAATAAACAATATAATATATCTGAATGGAATGTATCAAATGTTGAAAATATGACAGGTATGTTTGCATATTCTGAATTTAATCAAGATATATCAAAATGGGATGTATCAAATGTACGCGATATGCATAATATGTTTCGCTGTGCAGAAAAATTCAACCAGGATATATCTCGATGGAATGTTTCTAATGTTGAAGATATGGGATGTATGTTCAAAGACGCATTTTATTTCAATCAAGATATATCAAAATGGGATGTATCAAATGTATGGGATATGCAATATATGTTTTATAGCTCAGATTTTAATCAAGACATATCAAAATGGGATGTGTCAAATGTTGAGAATATGACGAATATATTTTTTAGATCAAGTTTTGATAAGGACTTAACACCGTGGGTTAATAAATTAAATAATGAATATAAAGAAAATTTATTAAATTATATTAAAAAATACATTAAAATATGAAAACACTCACACAACATATCACAGAGCGTCTTCAATTAAACAGAGATCGTGTTCAAAAAATCAAACATGAATATTTTCCAAAAACACAAGAAGAGCTTAAACATATTATTTACAAAATAACTAAAGATCATAGAACTGATAAAATCATTGATTTGAATATGATTGATACATCAAAAATTGAAGATATGTCAAAATTATTTCATGCTAATGAATATAATTATGATATATCACAATGGGATGTATCAAATGTTCGATATATGAATTACATGTTTGCTAATTCTAAATTTAATAATGATATATCTAATTGGGACGTCTCACATGTTGTAGACATGGAAAGAATGTTTTATAAATCAATGTTTAATAATGATATATCTCATTGGAATGTATCACAAGTTACTAATATGGAAGGTATGTTTTCATCATCAGAATTTAACCAAGATATATTACAATGGAATGTTTCACATGTTAAAAATATGGAGAATATGTTTGCATTTTCAAAATTTGATAAAAATATAAATAATTGGAATATATCATCAGTTGATAATATGTGCAATATGTTTTATAGTTCTGAATTTAATCAAGATTTAACATTATGGAAAAATAAATTAAAAAGTAAATCACAATTAAAATTTATAAAAAATTACATAAAAAAACGCACATATAAAAAACAAACAAAATGAAATCAATTCAACAACATATTAATGAGCGTCTTCAATTAAACAAAGACCGTATATTCAAATATCAGTATACACCAAAAACAAAAGAAGAGCTTGAAGATATTATATATGAAATAACTAATGAGCATAAACATGATAAAATCATTGATTTGAACATGATTGATACATCAAAAATAACTGGTATGTCAGAATTATTTAGTGAAAATGAACATAATTATGATATATCTAATTGGGATGTTTCAAACGTTAAAGATATGAGTGAAATGTTTTTTAATTCAGCCTTTAATAATGATATATCACAATGGGATGTGTCAAATGTTAAAAATATGTCTGGAATGTTTTATGGATCTAACTTTAATCAGAATATATCTGACTGGGATGTATCAAAAGTTATAAATATTGATTTTATATTTGAACATTCAAAATTCAACAAAGATTTATCAGCGTGGAAATCAAAGATAAAAGATAAAGATCAATTACAATATATACAAGATTATATTTAATGAAAAAAATCACACAATATATCATCGAGCGTCTTCAATTAACACGAGATCGTGTTCAACAATATGAGTATTTTCCCAAAACAAAAGAAGAGCTTGGAGATATTATTGATAAAATAACTCAAAATCATAGAGATGATAAAATCATTGATTTAAACATGATTGATACATCAAAAATAACTGATATGTCTCGTTTATTTGAATTTGATTTATATAATTATGATATATCACAATGGGATGTTAGCAATGTTAAAGATATGAGTTTTATGTTCCATGGTTCTTCGTTTAATAATGATATATCACAATGGGATGTATCACAAGTTGAAACTATGTATGGTATGTTTATGAATTCATTATTTAATAAAGACATATCACAATGGGATGTATCAAAAGTTAAAAACATGAATCATATGTTTAGATTTTCAAAATTTAATCAGGATATATCTGACTGGGACGTTTCATCAGTTAATCATATGATTGAAATATTTTATGAATCACAATTCAATAAAGATTTAACTTCATGGAAATCAAAGATAAAAAATGAAAAACAATTAAAATATATTCAAGATTATATAAAATGAAAACACTTACACAACATATTGCAGAGCGACTTCAATTAAACAAGGATCGTGTTCGTAAATATGAATATTATCCTAAGACAAAAGATGAGTTTGAACAAATTGTTTACAAAATAACTGAAGATCATAAACATGATAAAATCATTAATTTAAACATGATTGATACATCAGAAATAACTGATATGTCTGGATTATTTGCATATATGAAACATAACTATGATATATCACAATGGGATGTTTCAAATGTAACAAATATGAAGGGAATATTTTATCAATCATATTTCAACAATGATATTTCACAATGGAATGTATCAAAAGTTAAAAACATGAATATCATGTTTAAATTTTCAAGATTTAATCAGGATATATCTGACTGGGATGTATCATCAGTTGAAAATATGAATGCTATGTTTGAAAAATCAGAATTTAATCAAGATATATCACAATGGGATGTATCAAGAGTTACAAATATGGCAGGAATGTTCTTTGACTGTCCATTTAATCAAGACATATCACGATGGGATGTTTCACTTGTTGAATATATGACAGGTATGTTTGCACGTTCACAATTCAACAAAGATATATCTAAATGGGATGTTTCACATGTTGAAAATATGAATGGTATGTTTGAGCATTCAATTTTTAATCAAGATATATCACTGTGGAATGTATCACGAGTTGAAGATATGGCTTATATGTTTCATAATTCAGAATTCAATCAAGACATATCTGAATGGGATGTATCAAATGTTACCAATATGGCTAATATGTTTCAAGGATCAAAATTTGATGGGGATTTAACTTCATGGATATCAAAGATAAAAGATAAAGATGCATTAGAATATATACAAGATTATATTAAATGAAATCATTTTGCATGATTATAAATAATATTTATTAAAACATTCCAAATATTTTTATTTTTATATATAAAAGAAGAAATTAAATATACCAAATAAATAAAGTATGAGCATAAAATTATTGAAAGACCTGAACTTTGCTGATAAGATTAATCAATCTGAAGCCATCACAGAGGCAGGTAAGGAAATGCTTGGAAACTACCGAGCATATGTTTACGCTAATCCAGTTTCCTGTGGATTGGTTAATAGCTTTATTAATGAAGCTTCAAAATACAGCTTTGATACAGGTTTGTCAAATATTTTAGAATCTGTAAATGAGTACATCACTGAAAACAATATCTCATGGAAGCTTGCTTCAGCTTGTGAGAATATTATGGCTAACAATAGTACATATAACTATATTAATAAGCTTGGTGTACAACAGGTTGAAAAACTTCTTGAAATGAATGAATCAGAGGTTGTTTCATATATTAAGGCAGGTTCTTTAAAGAATATTCAGTATATTCCTGAATTCCGCCAAATTTGCAAAGAAGTTTATAAGACCAAAATTACAGAAGCTCAAGGCATTAACTATAGTGTTGTAAATCCTATAAGCTATGTATTTGTTAATGAAGATCATGAACAGTTCTTCAATGTATGTGGCAAGACATTCAAGATTTCTGAAAACTTGATTTCTGAAGCACAATGTGATGATAAGACATTCATGCGTGTTAATGCATTATTGGAATCATTCACTCGTGATGGTGATGATATTTATTATGAAATGCGTGGAGCACATGGTGATAAATGCCGTTTCACATTGAATGAATCTGGTCTGCAGTTCACACTTGGACAGAATGTAAATGAAAAGTTTGACAGTGCTGTTAAATTCCGTGAATATGCAAACATGATTTCAAAGACAATGAACATCAATGAAAAGATGAATTTCATGAATGTTTCATCAGCAATTGCTGAAGTATTTGAGGCAATGGATTCAGTTGTTGTTCTTGATTGTGTTAAGCTGTTGTCAGCAAGCAATGGTACAATTTGTGCAATTTGTGAAGCTAAGGATAATGTTAACTTGACAGTATTCCGTTCAGTAAACGCTGGAACATCATCAACAAATTATGAGTATGTTGTTGAAGCATTAAACAATGTTATCAAGCTTACAGGTGTTGACTTGAAGACAATGTTTGAAGACAGAATCAATGAAGACTGCAAGAAGAACAATCCTGAAGAACAAGCAATCAAAGAACAGCTTGAAGCAAACAAGGAAGCCCAAATCAATATTCGCAAGAAGAAGATTGCAATGTTAGCTGAACAGTATAAGAATGATCCTGTTAAAATTATGTTGCTTAACAAAGTTGCTAAGGATTTGAAAATTCTTGAAACAAAATAAGATTATATAATTTTTATGATATATTTAACAAGCAGTACACCAGTGCTGCTTGTTTTATTTATTTATTTTTATTTAACTAATATATGAAATTATTATGAAATCATTACACCAACATATAAATGAGCGGTTACAATTGAATAAAGATCGTGTCAGAAAAATAATCACTGTTGAGACACCCAGAGAACTTCAAGATTTAATTCAAAAAAGATATAAGGAAACAAAAAATTTAGATGAATGTATTGATTTCAATGATATTAATATATCAAATCTGACAACGATAAGATATGCATTTTATGGAACAGATTTTAAATATGTAGATATATCTAATTGGGATGTATCAAATGTTGAAGATATGGGTTTTATGTTTGAACGGTCACAAAATCTCGTATCAATTGGTGATATATCACGATGGGATGTATCAAAAGTACAACATTGTATATGTATGTTTGATAATTGTCGTAAACTTGAATCAATTGGTGATTTGTCAAATTGGGATGTATCAAATGTTAAAGATTTTCATCGCATGTTTAATCAATGTGAAAATTTAAAAGATATAGGTGATTTGTCAAATTGGAATGTAGAAACATGTGTAGATTTTTCATTTATGTTTTTAGGATGCAAAAAATTAAAATTTACAAATACTAATAAATGGAAAAAAAATCCACGAGCAAGAACAGCATATATGTGGTGAAAAATATAATAACATTAAATATGAAAACATTACAACAACATATAAATGAGCGTCTTATATTAAATAAAGATCGTGTACAACAATATAAATATTTTCCAAAAGACAAGGCTGAATTGGCTGAAATAATTAATGAACGTGATTATGTAAATAAATTTGATAATGGCATATTGGATTTAAATGATATAGATACATCAAACATATTTAATTTTGCATATCTTTTTGAAAGATTAGAATCAACAAAAATTGATATAAATAATTGGAATTTATCAAACGCTACAGATATTCATGG
>Ga0247611_10004315_pt1 | contig 19849 bp, 38 predicted proteins | sample 177DNAGHGhighgp2_FD_192422 | JGI IMG/M metagenome (GOLD analysis project Ga0247611, IMG submission 192422) | Sheep rumen microbial communities from Palmerston North, Manawatu-Wanganui, New Zealand - 1770 DNA GHGhigh gp2 | ecosystem: Host-associated > Mammals > Digestive system > Stomach > Rumen...
CAGTATCTGATACCGTAATTGTGCGTTTTTATTTGTAGCCATACCTTTTTACTATTGATGCCACCAACAATTCCCTCACATCCACATCAAGATGTTTAGCAATCTCATAAAGTTGTTCAATCGACGGCTGTACCTTGTTTGTCATCCATCGTGAGACAGTACCAAAGTTTCGTCCCATCTGTTCGGATAGCCACGTTCCGGTCTTATTTTTCTCTGCCAAGACTGACTTGATGCGGTTATAATGGGTATATTCCTTCATTTAGTAGGAATCTTTTTTATAGGCGTTTCGTGTGCAAATATAGTAAATTAGTATCAAGAAAACAAATGTTTTCATATAAATCAACGTGAAATGCAAAAAAGGACAAGGAATTTGGTCTTGCCCTTTATTTACGTGCTTTCTGCGTTAATTCTCCAAATTTCGTCTTTCGTTACAAGCTTTTTTCGTAACTTTGCGGATGAAAGACTATATATTATGCCGGATGGCACCATACAGGGAAGAATGGCGATACAAGTGACATATAGGAGAACCAGCAGGCTGTCAATGCGCATTGCAAAGAATGGCGATGTGCGTGTGTCGGCACCTGTCGGCTTGTCAAGGAAAGAGGTGGAGCGGTTTATAGACGAGCATCGTGACTGGATAGCCGGGGCGCGTGAGAGAGTCTTGGACAACCAGAGGCGCAGGGCTGCCTTCTATAACCAACTGCCGTTGCGTACAAAGGCTGAGGCTGCCGAGGCATTGCAACGGCTGAAAGCATTGGTGGAGCCGATGGTTAAGCGTTACTCAGGGGAGATGGGAGTGAACCCCCAAGGCATCAGTTACAAGGCGATGATTTCACGATGGGGAGTATGTAACGTCAAAGCGCGGACAGTGTGCTTCTCTGCTTACCTGCTGTTGCTGCCAGAATGGTGTGTGGAACATGTGGTGGTGCATGAGCTGTGCCATCTGTTGGAGCCGAGCCACAATGCACGTTTCCATGCGTTGATGGACAGGTATTTTCCCCGTTGGAAGGAGGCGCGGAGGGAGACGCGCCAGGTAGTGAACAAAGCGTGAGGAATGGTATGAGATATGTGTTGTCAGTCATAGTGATTGTGGTATGTGTCATTTACTGGGTAAATGAACAGGCACCGATAGACCGGGAGCTGGTGATAAGGAGATGGGCGAAGGATGCCCCCTCAGATGAGAAGGTGTACCTGCTGCAGAGGGAAACTACGTGGATGAATAACAAACCGGTATTAGGCGCAGGACAGATATACAAGGAAATCACTGAAGAGGAACTGCGGTTTGTTGACTCCTTGCTGGTCGGTTTCCTGAGAAAGGAAGGGCTGGCGGATGATGACAATGGTAAAAGGAATATCTTAGAACAATATTACAGGCAATATCTGTGTTATGTGGAGAAGGGTGAGACGTATGTCTTGATAAACTTGTATGCATACAATGTAGATAGACACCCCAGTAGATACATAGACCAGATAATTGCGCCGTGTCCTTCTACCATAGTCATAGACCCACTGAAGGGAAACAACAAAGACTATATGCGGTTTTTGCTTGACATGGACAAGCGTGCTTTGAGGTTCTATTAGTGGTAAGAAGAATCTTAGTGTAATTGCAGAAAAACATTCTTTGTTTTTTTTGTAGTATAAAAAACATTATTTATCTTTGTATCAGGAATTGTTGCTTAATAAATAAGGGCCTTAATCTAAGACTATGACAGAAGAGAAACAGACATATACATCAAAGGACAAGCAGGAACTGCACAAGGCTGGTGATACACCGCTCACGACGAAGGACCTGTTGTTCAAGATAATGGAGGACGGAGGGGCCACCTGTGAGGAGTTGGGCGACAACCGCTATGGATTTTTCTATGAGAAGGAGCACTTCATGGTGGCGCTTGATGACTCTATTATGATAAGGATAGTAGATTATAACTGGCATTCAGTAAGCCGGTGGGATGTGGAAACAATAACCGAGCTGCAGTCAAAGATAAACCATTTTAATATGTATGCCATGCCTAAGATGGTGTATGCTTATGATGATGACGATGATACGTTTAACATAAGCACTATAGTGACGGTGCCGCTGACGGAGAAGATAGACGGAATAAGCAATTACTTCGTTGCTATGCTCGACAAGGTGCTGCAGTCGCATGAGTTCATCCTGGGCAAGGACTATAAGAAGGACGACGGTGACGCGCAGCAAGAAGAGGAAGGAGGTGAGGAATGATTTGGGGGATAGTAATAGTGGGTATTCTTGCCTTCTTGTATTATCTGATAAAGGATAATGGTGAGAAATGCAGTGAAGAGGAGGAAGAGAAATCACGGCAAGCACAGGGAAGCACCGATGCAGACAATGTGCCCCAACCTTCAAATGAGCGCGAGCCGATGCAGATACTCATCAGCAGTCTGAGGGAGATGAATGCCGACTATAAGGTGGAAAAGGTAAGTGACGAGGACGAGGTCATATACTTCACGTTTCAGGCAGAGAACTTCACTCTGCGTGTGTCGACAGGCTGTTGCTTCTGCCACCTGGTGGACCCCGTGTGGCATACCTTTGACGTGACAGACGTTAACGAACTGGCACTCGTTAAGAAGGTAATCAATGACTTGAACTGGATATCGCCGGCCAATGTGGTACATACTAAGTCGGATGACGGTAAGTTGTACGAGTTGAATACGACATGCAACTTGTTTGTTGATGACAGCATTCCATATCCTAACTACCTGTTGAAGGTGCTTAATGATTTCTTCCTTACCAAGAATACCTTCTACCGTATGCTGGCGGAGGAACATGGTATGGAAGGCAAGGCTGACAGATAGTAACAGTAAAAGAAAACTTTGATTGGATTAGATGATTATGAGAAAGAAAGTCTTTTTGTTATTGTTGGCGTCTGTAGCTTTGTACTCTTGCTCACAAGGTAATGACAAGGAAAACAGGGAACTGACGGCGGAGATGGCGTATGAGGGAGTGAACAACTATTGCCACAGCGAGTACGACTGGAGCGTGGCTAAGGACAATCCATCTATCATGGGTGTGGAGAAGGCAGAGGATATGGACTCTGTATATCAGGTGGTGTTCCGCAGTTATACAGGTGCGTCAGTGTATTTCTATGTCAATAAGGCAAGCGGCGCAACAAGGATGGTGGAGCGTGTCCCTGCACTCGGAGTGGAGAGTGAGGCTGGTACCATCAACGTGTATGATTATTTGAAAAAAGAGAAATAGTAGGTTTCAGATGTTGGTTGTGGTTGCGTAGGTGACGGGGAGAACGTGATTTTCAGTATGTTACTTTTATGTGGCGAATGTAAAAAAATGCAAAAAAGCTTGCGAGAAATAAAAAAAATGTGTAACTTTGCAGTGCAAAAAGGCGAGATTGCGCTGACACTAAGTCATCAACTTGCTGAATTTGAGCGCCTTAGACTTCAAAAAGGAGAAGTCTTTGTGTGGTCATATTTTGCGTATATACGATTACAATAACACATTATTTATATAATACAAACAGAAATGCCAGGATTAATTGGAAGAAAAATCGGAATGACATCCGTTTTCAGTGCCGACGGTAAGAATACACCGTGCACTGTTATCGAAGCTGGTCCTTGTGTCGTAACTCAGGTAAAGACCGTCGAGAAAGATGGTTATGAGGCTCTGCAGCTTGGCTTTGGCGAGGCTAAGGAGAAGCGTACTTCTGCACCTATGAAGGGTGTGTACAAGAAGGCAGGCACAACACCAAAGCAGCACTTGGCCGAGTTCAAGTTTGACGAGGAGCACAACCTCGGAGAGACAATCACTGTTGACGGACTGTTCGCAGAGAATGATTTCGTTGACGTAGTGGGAACATCAAAAGGTAAAGGCTTCCAGGGCGTTGTTAAGCGTCATGGATTTGGTGGTGTAGGCCAGGCAACACACGGTCAGGATGACCGTCTGCGTAAACCAGGTTCAATAGGTGCCTGCTCATACCCTGCGAAAGTGTTCAAGGGAATGCGCATGGGTGGACACATGGGTAACGAGCGTGTTACTACACAGAACCTCAGAGTATTAAAGGTTATCCCAGAGCAGAACCTTATCATCGTGAAGGGCTCTGTAGCAGGATACAATGGTTCAACCGTATTAATTAAGAAGTAAAGGAAATGGAAGTAAGTGTATTGAATATACAGGGTCAGGAGACCGGACGTAAGGTCACACTGAATGATGCTATCTATGCCATCGAGCCAAACGACCACGTTCTTTACCTCGATGTAAAACAGTATATGGGCAACCAGCGTCAGGGCACAGCTAAGTCTAAGGAGCGCTCTGAGATGTCTGGCTCAACACGTAAGCTCGGTCGTCAGAAGGGCGGCGGCGGCGCACGTCGTGGTGATATCAACTCACCAGTACTCGTGGGTGGCGCACGCGTCTTCGGTCCTAAGCCTCGTGACTACCGCACAAAGCTGAACCTCAAGACTAAGCAGCTCGCACGTAAGAGCGCGCTCACTTACAAGGCTCAGGAGAACGGTATCATCGTAGTAGAGGACTTCAACTATGAGACGCCTAAGACAAAGCAGTTCATTGAGCTGATGAAGAACCTCAAAGTGGAGGGCAAGAAGGTGCTCGTACTGATGCCTGCTGATGACAAGAACGTGTATCTCTCTGCTCGCAACCTGCAGAAGGCTGAGGTAATGGGAGCTGCAAAGCTCAACGCTTACAAGACTATGAATGCAGACGTTGTGGTAATGTGCGAGAGCGCCGTCAAGACAATAGACGAGATTTTAACCAAATAAACTTAAGAAGGAGATAAAGAATTATGGCATTTATCATCAAACCTGTAGTCACCGAGAAGATGACTAAGATTACAGAGAAGCGCCCTAACCGCTACGGCTTCATCGTTAAGCCTGAGGCTAACAAGCTCCAGATTAAGAAGGAGGTTGAGGATCGCTATAATGTTACTGTTGAGGACGTGAACACGATGAACTATGCAGGTAAGCGTTCTTCACGCTATACAAAGGCAGGTCTCATCAAAGGACAGCGCAATGCTTTCAAGAAGGCTATCGTAACCTTGAAGGCTGGCGAGGAAATAGATTTTTACAGCAATATTTAATATAAAAAATGGCAGTACGTAAATTTAAACCAGTTACACCTGGTCAAAGACACAAAGTTATTGGCACGTTCGAGGAAATTACTGCATCCGTGCCAGAGAAGTCTCTCGTTTACGGCAAGAAATCTACAGGTGGTCGTAACAACACCGGTAAGATGACTGTTCGTTACATCGGTGGTGGTCACAAGAAGAAGTATCGTCTTATTGACTTCAAGCGAGAGAAAGATGGTGTTCCAGCTGTAGTAAAGACAATAGAGTACGATCCAAACCGTTCGGCACGTATCGCTCTGTTGTACTACGTTGACGGAGAAAAACGCTACATTATCGCTCCTAACGGACTACAGGTAGGTGCTACAGTGATGTCTGGTGCAGAGGCAGTGCCTGAGGTAGGTAATGCTCTCCCACTTGCCAACATCCCAGTTGGTACCGTTATCCACAACATCGAGCTGCGCCCTGGACAGGGAGCCCTGCTCGTTCGTTCGGCTGGTAATTTCGCTCAGTTGACTTCTCGTGAAGGCAGTTACTGTGTTATTAAACTCCCTTCAGGTGAGACACGTAAGGTGCTCTCTGCCTGCAAGGCTACAATCGGTGCAGTAGGCAACTCTGACCACGCTCTGGAGCAGTCTGGTAAGGCTGGTCGCTCACGTTGGCTCGGACGTCGTCCTCACAACCGTGGTGTTGTTATGAACCCAGTTGATCACCCAATGGGTGGTGGTGAAGGACGTCAGTCAGGCGGACACCCACGCTCACGTAAGGGTCTGTACGCTAAGGGTCTTAAGACACGCGCACCGAAGAAGCAGTCTAATAAGTACATCATAGAAAGAGCTAACAAGAAGTAATACCCAACAAAACTAAGTAAATTATGAGTCGTTCACTTAAAAAAGGTCCATACATAAACGTCTCTCTCGAGAAGAAAATTCTCGCTATGAATGAGAGCGGCAAGAAGACAGTCGTTAAGACTTGGGCCAGAGCTTCTGTAATTTCTCCTGATTTCGTGGGTCATACAGTAGCTGTACATAACGGTAACAAATTCATTCCTGTCTACGTGACTGAGAACATGGTAGGCCACAAGCTCGGTGAGTTCTCTCCAACACGTCGTTTCGGTGGACATGCCGGTAACAAGAAATAAGACAGGCACCTAACCATTAATTATTAATAGCAAAAATGGGAGCTAGAAAACATAATATGGCCGAAGCCTTGAAGCAGGCCAAGAAGAACCAATACTTCGCCAAGTTGGTGGGTGTGCCTTCTTCTCCTCGTAAAATGCGCTACGTTGTAGACATGGTACGTGGTATGGAGGTTAACCGCGCCCTCGGCGTACTGCGTTTCTCGAAGAAGCAGGCTGCTGCTGACGTTGAGAAACTGCTCCGCTCTGCCATCGCAAACTGGGAAGTGAAAAACGACCGCAAGGCAGAAGACGGTGAACTCTATATCTCTAAAGTCTTCGTGGACGAGGGCGTTACAATGAAACGTATGCGTCCTGCACCGCAGGGTCGCGGATACCGCATCCGTAAGCGCTCTAACCACGTAACACTGTTTGTTGATACCAAAACTAATGAAGATAAATAAGAAGTAGAATGGGACAGAAAGTTAATCCAATAGCTAACCGCCTCGGTATCGTCCGTGGCTGGGATTCAAACTGGTTCGGTGGAAAGAGCTTCGGAGACAACCTCGTAGAGGACCAGAAAATCCGTAAGTATCTTAACGAGCGTCTCGCTAAGGCTAGCGTGTCACGTATCGTCATCGAGCGTACTTTGAAGCGTGTCACCATCACTATTTGCACTGCCCGTCCGGGTATCGTCATTGGTAAAGGTGGTCAGGATGTTGAGAACCTCAAGGAAGAGTTGAAGAAACTCTACAAGAAGGATATTCAGATTAACATCCACGAGATAAAGAAGCCAGACCTCGACGCTAATCTCGTCGCTAACTCTATCGCTCGCCAGGTAGAGGGCAAGATAGCATACCGTCGCGCCATCAAGATGGCTATCCAGAACACTATGCGTGCTGGTGCTGAGGGTATCAAGGTCTTAATCTCTGGTCGTCTTAACGGCGCTGAGATCGCTCGTGCGGAAATGTTCAAGGAGGGACGTACTCCTCTGCACACATTCCGTGCTGATATAGATTACTGTCAGACAGAGGCTCTCACAAAGGTGGGTATCCTTGGTATCAAGGTGTGGATCTGCCGCGGTGAGGTGTATGGCAAGCGTGACCTTGCTCCAAACTTCACTCAGGAGAAGCAGAACTTTGGTCGCGGTGGCAATAACTCACGCCAGGGCGGTCGCGGTAATCGTAAGAGAAACAAATAAAACATTAAAAAGTAAGAGATTACAATGTTACAGCCAAAAAGAGTAAAATATAGAAGACCTCAAGATGGACGCGGCAACAAAGGTAACGCTCATCGTGGCACTCAGCTCGCTTTCGGCTCTTTCGGTATCAAGACTCTTGAGCCAAAGTGGATTGACAGCCGCCAGATTGAGGCCGCTCGTGTAGCCATCAACCGTTACATGAACCGTGAAGGTCAAGTTTGGATACGCATCTTCCCTGACAAACCTATCACACGTAAGCCTGCTGACGTACGTATGGGTAAGGGTAAGGGTGACCCAGCAGGATGGGTAGCACCGGTAACTCCCGGACGTATCCTCTTCGAGATAGAAGGTGTTTCATTCGACGTTGCCAAGGAGGCTCTCCGACTCGGCGCGCAGAAACTGCCAGTAAAGACAAAGTTTGTAGTACGTCGTGATTACGATAAAAACGCTTAAGCTATGAAGATTAAAGAAGTAAAAGAACTCGAAACCAAAGAATTGGTAGAGAAGTTGGAGAACGCTCAGGCTGCCTATGACACCCTGAAGCTCAACCATCAGGTTTCTCCACTCGAGAATCCATCACAGATTAAGGCTGCTCGTCGTGACATAGCACGTATGAAGACAGAAATACGTTCACGTGAACTTAACAAATAATAATGGTCCAGATGGAAACGCGTAATTTAAGAAAGACAAGACAGGGTGTAGTTACCAGCAACAAAATGGATAAAACCATTGTTATTGCCTCTAAGTTCAAAGAGAAGCACCCAATCTATGGTAAGTTCGTGCAGAAGACTAAGAAGTATCATGCACATGATGAGAAAAATGAGGCTAACATTGGTGACACAGTCCTCATAATGGAGACACGTCCACTCTCTAAGACAAAGAGATGGAGATTAGTTTCAATAATTGAAAAAGCTAAGTAAAATATGATACAGGCAGAATCAAGACTTACAGTATGTGACAACAGCGGTGCACGTGAGGCGCTCTGCATACGCGTACTCGGCGGTACACGTCGTCGTTACGCTAGCGTAGGAGATGTCATCGTGGTTGCTGTGAAGAATGTCATCCCGTCAAGTGACCTGAAGAAAGGTGCAGTGTCAAAGGCACTCATCGTACGTACGAAGAAAGAGATACGTCGTGCTGACGGCTCTTATATTCGCTTCGACGACAATGCTTGTGTCCTCCTCAATAACGCTGGTGAGCTTCGCGGCAGCCGTATCTTCGGTCCTGTTGCACGTGAGCTCCGTGCCGTTAATATGAAGGTTGTGTCACTCGCACCTGAGGTACTTTAGTTTTATAACACTAAAAAAGTATTAACACAATGATTAAATTGCATATTAGAAAAGGCGATAACGTCATAGTACTCGCTGGTCGCGACAAAGGTAAGACCGGTAAGGTGCAGAAGGTTCTCGTTTCTGAGCAGCGTGCAATAGTTGAGGGCATCAACATGGTTTCAAAAAGCACAAAGCCATCAGCACAGAACCCTCAGGGTGGTATCGTAAAGCAAGAGGCTCCTATACACATCTCAAACCTGAGCCTCATTGATCCAAAGAGCGGAAAGGCTACTCGCGTGTCTATTAAGCACGAGGGTAAGAATGTTATCCGTATCGCTAAAAAGTCAGGGGAGGAAATCAAGTAATGGATACAGCACAGTTAAAGAAAGTTTATAAGGAGACTATCGCTCCTGATCTGCAGAAGCAGTTCAACTACTCTTCAGCAATGCAGATACCCGTACTGAAGAAAATCGTTGTCAACATGGGTCTTGGCGACGCTACTCAGGACAAGAAGATTATCGATGTCGCTATCAACGAGATAACAGCCATCACTGGTCAGAAGGCCGTGGCTACTTACTCTAAGAAGGATATCGCTAACTTCAAGTTGCGTAAGAAGATGCCTATCGGCGTTATGGTAACACTGCGTCGCGAGCGTATGTATGAGTTCCTGGAGCGTCTGGTACGTGTGGCTCTGCCACGTATCCGTGACTTCAAGGGAATACAGTCACGTCTGGACGGACGCGGTAACTACACTCTTGGTATACAGGAGCAGATTATCTTCCCTGAAATCAACATCGATTCTATCGACCGCATACAGGGTATGAATATCACCTTCGTTACTACGGCTAAAACCGATGAGGAGGGCTTCGCACTGCTCAAGGCTTTCGGCCTTCCATTCAAAAACGCTTAATATCTAAGGTATAAGAATATGGCAAAAGAATCAATGAAGGCTCGCGAGGTAAAGCGTGCCAAACTCGTAGCTCGCTACGCAGAGAAACGTGCCGCACTTAAGAAGGTCATCGCTACCTCAGAGGACGCCGCTGAGCGTTATGAGGCCGCACGTGCACTGCAGGCTATCCCAAAGAACGCCAATCCTATACGCCTGCACAACCGTTGCAAGGTGACAGGACGTCCAAAGGGATATATCCGTCAGTTCGGTATCTCTCGTATACAGTTCCGCGAGATGGCTTCAGCTGGACTCATCCCAGGAGTTAAGAAAGCAAGCTGGTAATTAGCATAGCTTGAAATTAAGGCCCAAAGGAGCGCAGATATGTCTTTATAAAGATAGTGCTGCGTAATCACTTTCCGCCTGAAAAAGAAAAACAAGATTTTCTATTTAATTAATATTGTCGGGCAAAAAGAATGACAGTCCCGATTAATTAACTAATTTTTTTATGACAGATCCAATAGCAGATTATCTGACAAGACTTAGGAACGCTATTATGGCTCATCACCGTGTAGTGGAAGTTCCTGCGTCAAACCTGAAGAAGGAAATCACAAAGATTCTCTTCGAGAAAGGTTACATCTTGAACTACAAGTTCATTGAAGAGGGTCCGCAGGGCAGCATCAAGGTTGCTTTGAAGTATGATCCAGTGACTAAGAAAAACGCCATCAAGTCGTTGAAACGTGTCTCTACACCAGGTCTTCGTAAGTACACTGGTTACAAGGACATGCCGCGTGTTATTAACGGATTGGGCATAGCAATACTGTCCACTTCCAAAGGTGTAATGACAGACAAAGAGGCCTCTGAGCAGAAAATAGGCGGTGAGGTACTTTGCTATGTATATTAATTGGAGGATTTAAGAATGTCAAGAATAGGTAAATTGCCAATTAGTATCCCTTCTGGTGTAAACGTTGACTTTAAGGACAATGTGGTGACAGTAAAGGGTCCAAAGGGTGAGCTTTCACAGAAAGTTGACCCATCAATAAAAGTAAAAGTTGAAGATGGTCAGATCACATTCGAGGTTGACGAGAACAGCCCGGTGAACTACAAGCAGAAGAATGCTTTCCATGGTCTTTATCGCTCACTTGTTAACAACATGGTTGTAGGTGTCAGCGAGGGTTACACCAAGACTCTGGAGCTCGTAGGTGTAGGTTATCGTGTGTCTAACAAGGGCAACCTCATAGAGTTCGCTCTCGGCTATACTCACCCTATCTTCCTCGAACTTCCAAAAGAGGTTAAGGTTGAGACAAAGTCTGAGCGTAACCAGAACCCACTGCTCATCCTTGAGTCTTGCGATAAGCAGTTGATAGGACTCATTTGTGCTAAGATCCGTTCTTTCCGTAAGCCAGAGCCTTATAAGGGTAAGGGTATCCTGTTCCAGGGCGAGGTTATCCGCAGAAAGTCTGGTAAGTCAGCTTCAGCTAAGTAATTTTAAAATATTACGACTATGACAACAAAGAAACAAGAAAGACGAATCAAAATCAAATATAGAGTTCGTAAGAGTGTAAACGGCACAGCTGAGCGTCCACGTCTCTCTGTGTTCCGCTCTAACAAGCAAATCTACGCACAGGTAATTAATGATGTCACTGGCACGACTCTCGTTGCCGCTTCTTCTAAGGGTCTTGAGGCTATGCCTAAGATTGAGCAGGCGCAGAAAGTTGGTGCTCTGCTGGCAGAGAAGGCTAAGGCCGCCGGCGTGGAGGCTGTAGTGTTTGACCGTAACGGCTACCTCTATCATGGTCGCGTGAAGGCTCTTGCCGACGCTGCGCGTGAGGGTGGTCTTAACTTCTAAACGATAATATAGCAATGGATAAGAAAGTAAATACAGAATCAGAGTTGAAAGACAAGCTGGTTGCCATCAACCGCGTTACAAAGGTAACAAAAGGTGGTCGCACCTTCACATTCGCTGCTATTGTCGTTGTTGGTGACGGTAATGGCACTATCGGATGGGGCTTAGGTAAGGCCGGTGAAGTTCAGCAGGCTATTGCCAAGGCTACTGACGCAGCCAAGAAGAACTTGGTTAAGGTTCCAGTTCTCAAGGGTACTATACCTCACGAGATGGAAGTTAGCTTCGGTGGTGCAAAAGTATTCCTCAAACCAGCTGCTGCCGGTACCGGTATGGTATGTGGTGGTGCTATGCGTGCTGTGCTTGAGAGCGCAGGTGTCAACGACGTGCTTGCTAAGTCAAAGGGTTCTTCTAACCCTCACAACCTTGTGAAGGCTACCATCAAGGCTCTTGCTGGTATGCGTGACGCTTACACTGTAGCACATGACCGCGGTATCAGTATGAACAAAGTATTTAACGGTTAATATAAAAGGAGGATTACACAATGGCAACAATAAAAGTTAAGCAGATCAAAAGCCGTATCGGTGCTTCTGCAGACCAGAAGCGTACCCTTCTTGCATTGGGTCTTCGCAAAATCTCTCAGGTAGTAGAGGTTGAGGACACTCCGTCAATACGTGGTATGATACGCAAGGTACATCACCTCACACAAGTAGTAGATTAATAACACACTAAAACACTGAAACGATTATGAAATTGAATAATTTGCAGCCAGCTGCTGGTTCAACCCATTCACGTCGTCGTATCGGTCGCGGTCCTGGTTCAGGACTGGGTGGTACCTCTACTCGTGGTCACAAGGGTGCTAAAGCACGTTCAGGCTATAAGAAGAAGATTGGTTTTGAGGGCGGACAGATGCCACTGCAGCGTCGCGTGCCTAAGTTCGGTTTTAAGAATATCAACCACAAGGAGTATTTCGCAGTAAACCTCTCTACACTGCAGAAGTTGGCAGAGCGTAAGAACCTTGAGAAGATTGGTATCAACGAACTCGTGGAGGCTGGACTGACCAACGGTAAGGAACTCGTTAAGGTTCTTGCTAACGGTGAGCTCAAGGCTAAGCTGACAGTAGAGGCTAACGCTTTCTCTAAGGCTGCTGAAGAGGCTATCAAGGCAGCTGGTGGTGAGGCTAAGGTCCTTTAAAACATTATCCGCAAGGTAACAATATTCCGTTTTACTATATAAGTAAAAACATTTGTTATGAAAAAATTTATAGAGACACTGAAGAACTGTTGGAAAGTTGAGGATCTGCGTATCAGACTTCTCATCACAATCCTCTTTGTCGCTATCTATCGCTTCGGCTCTTTCGTGGTTCTGCCGGGTATTAACCCAGCAAACCTCGAAAAGCTTCAGCAGCAGACAACAGGTGGATTGATGGCTATCCTTGATATGTTCTCTGGTGGCGCATTTTCCAACGCTTCTATCTTTGCGCTTGGTATTATGCCCTACATCTCTGCATCTATCGTAATGCAGCTCGTGGCTATCGCTGTTCCTTCTTTCCAGAAGATGCAGCGCGAGGGCGAGAGCGGACGAAAGAAGATTATGCAGTACACACGCTACCTCACAGTGGCTATATTGCTCTTCCAAGCTCCTTCTTACCTCATGAACCTCAAGATGCAGTCACCAGATGCTTTGGCTTCAGGGCTTACATGGTCAGAATTTATGATTCCTGCAACAATAATCCTTGCGGCTGGATCAATGTTTATACTATGGCTCGGTGAGCGTATCACAGACAAGGGCGTAGGTAATGGTATATCTCTCATCATTATGATTGGTATCATTGCTCGTCTGCCACAGGCTTTCATACAGGAGGTGACAAGTAGGTTCACTGCTATCACTGGTGGTGGTCTTGTGATGTTCATCGTTGAGATACTGATACTCTATGCAGTAGTATGTGCGGCTATCATGCTTACACAGGCTACTCGTAAGGTGCCTGTACAGTATGCAAAGAAGATGGTGGGTAACCAGCAGGTTGGTGGCGCACGCCAGTATATACCACTTAAGCTCTTTGCTGCTAATGTGATGCCTATCATCTTCGCTCAGGCTTTGATGTTCATTCCATTGGCTATCGTACAGTACAGCAGCGATAATCTCAGTTGGTTTACTCGCTCTTTGCTTGACAACCGTAGTTTCTTATACAATGTAGTATATGTGATACTTATCGTAGCGTTCACATATTTCTATACTGCTATAACACTGAATCCTACGCAGATGGCAGAGGATATGAAACGTAACAATGGTTTCATTCCTGGTGTCCGTCCAGGCAAGGATACTGCAGACTACATAGAGGAGATAATGTCTCGCTTGACATTGCCAGGTTCTTTGTTCATTGCCTTCATAGCTATTATGCCGGCATTGGCAGGTCTGTTCAATGTACAGCAGGGATTCTCTCAGTTCTTTGGTGGTACTTCATTGCTCATTCTTGTGGGTGTTGTGATTGATACACTGCAGCAGATAGAGTCACATCTGATGATGCGTCATTATGACGGATTGCTGAACTCAGGACGTACTCGTCCTCAGCATGGAGTAAGTGCATATTAAAACTGTTTTGAGATACTAGAAGCTGACGATGGCTATATATCTGAAGACAGAAGAAGAGATATCACTGATGCGAGCTGCCAACCGACTGGTTGGCAGCACGCTTGGTGAACTCGCAAAACATATCAAGCCGGGTGTCTCAACGGCATATCTGAATAAGATTGCTGATGAGTTTATCCGCGACCATGGTGCCACGCCTACGTTCCTTGGTTTCCCCAATCCGTATGGACCGGAGTTTCCTGCCAGTATCTGCACTTCTGTTAATGAGTGTGTGGTACACGGTATACCAAGTGACGATGTGATATTGAAGGATGGAGACATTATATCAATAGATTGTGGTACGCTTCTTGACGGATGGAACGGCGATTCCGCTTATACATTCCCCGTCGGAGAGATTAGTGAAGAGTTGAGACAGTTGCTATTAACGACGAGAGAGAGCCTTTATCTAGGAATAGAAAAGGCAGTCCATGGCAATCATCTCGGTGATATTGGACAGGCAGTACAAGATCATTGCGAGAGGCAGGGTTATGGGATAGTCAGAGAGTTGTGTGGTCATGGCATAGGAAAGAAAATGCATGAGGACCCACAAGTACCGAACTACGGAAAGCGTGGTAACGGAGTAAGGTTGAAAGAGGGAATGTGTATAGCCATAGAACCGATGGTCACACAGGGTGACCGTAAGATATGGCTTCTTCAGGACAAGTGGTCGATTAGCACAAGAGACCGAAAGCCAGCTGCACACTTTGAGCATACGATAGCTATACATAAGGGTGAGGCAGAGATATTGTCCTCCTTTGAAGAGATAGAAAAGATTATAACGATATAATAGAGAAATAAAGAAACGATAAGAAATTTATGGCAAAGCAATCTGCTATAGAACAAGACGGTGTAATAAAAGAGGCGTTGAGTAACGCTATGTTCCGTGTGGAGTTAGAGAACGGAGTGGAGATAATAGCACATATCTCTGGTAAGATGCGTATGCACTATATCAAGATTCTTCCAGGAGACAAGGTGAAGGTGGAGATGAGTCCGTATGACCTTACAAAGGGACGCATCAGTTTCCGATATAAATAAGGAGAACATTATTAATAAGTACTTATATATAATTATTTTAACAACAAAGGATGAAAACAAGAGCATCATTGAAGAAGCGTACTCCAGACTGCGTTATCGTACGTCGTAAGGGTCGCCTGTTCGTAATCAACAAGAAGAACCCTAAGTTCAAACTTCGTCAGGGTTAAATTTTATTAAAAGTTAAAAGTTAACTACCAAATGTTAAAAAGTTTGGGAGTGTGAAGATTATTGTGTAACTTTGCATTTCCGAAATTTTCGTAACAAGTTAATTAACAAGTTTTTTATTATTTTTCACAAACAATTATGGCAATAAGAATTGTTGGAGTAGATTTGCCCCAGAATAAGCGTGGCGAAATCGCATTGACTTATATCTACGGTATAGGTCGAAGTAGTTCAGCAAAGATATTGGACAAGGCAGGTGTAAGCCGTGACACAAAAGTGTGTGACTGGACTGACGACGAGGCTGCTAAGATCCGTGAGATTATCGGTGCTGAGTTTAAGGTAGAGGGTGATCTCCGTTCAGAGATCCAGTTGAACATCAAGCGCCTGATGGATATAGGTTGCTACCGTGGTATCCGTCATCGTAATGGTCTTCCAGTACGTGGTCAGAGCACAAAGAACAATGCACGCACTCGTAAAGGTAAGAAGAAGACTGTTGCTAACAAGAAGAAGGCCACTAAGTAATCGGTGATTACTAATTAATAGTCAAACATTAATAATTAAATCGATTACAGTAATCTTTTAAGTTCAATTTCTAATTAAAAGAAAAATCATGGCAAAGAAAGCAACAACAAATAAGAAAAGAAACGTAAAGGTTGACGCTATTGGTCAGCTGCATGTTCATAGTTCCTTCAATAACATCATTGTGAGCCTTGCAAACTCTGAGGGTCAGGTTATCTCATGGTCTTCAGCTGGTAAGATGGGTTTCCGTGGTTCAAAGAAGAACACTCCTTACGCTGCTCAGATGGCAGCAGAGGATTGCGCTAAGGTCGCTTTTGATCTTGGTCTGCGTAAGGTAAAGGCATACGTCAAGGGTCCAGGTAACGGTCGTGAGAGCGCTATCCGTGCATGTCACAACAGTGGCATAGAGGTTATGGAGATCGTAGATGTAACACCATTACCACACAATGGCTGTCGTCCACCAAAGCGTCGCCGCGTATAATAACATTAGCATTTATTTATTTAATTATGGCAAGATATACAGGTCCGAAATCAAGAATTGACCGTAGGTTTGGTGAGGCCATCCTCGGTAAAGAGAAAGTTTTGTCCAAGAGAAACTTCGCTCCTGGACAGCATGGCAATAACCGTCGTCGTAAGACTTCGGAGTATGGTGTCATGTTGGCAGAGAAGCAGAAAGCTAAGTACACATACGGTGTACTCGAGCGCCAGTTCCGTAACATGTTTGAGAAGGCTGCTAAGGCTGACGGTATCACCGGTGAGGTGCTGCTTCAGTTGTTGGAGAGCCGTCTTGACAATGTGGTTTACCGTTTGGGTATAGCACCTTCACGTCGTGCAGCACGTCAGTTGGTAGGTCACAAGCACATCACAGTAAACGGAGAGGTAGTTAATATTCCTTCTTTCCAGGTAAAGCCTGGCATGGTTATCGCAGTACGTGAGAAGTCTAAGTCACTTGAGGTGATAGAGGATGCACTCGCTGGCTATAATCACAGCAAGTTCCCTTGGATAGAGTGGGATAATGCATCAAAGAGTGGTAAGTTCCTGCACCGTCCTGAGCGTGCGGACATTCCAGAGAACATTAAGGAGCAGTTAATCGTTGAGTTGTACTCTAAATAAATCATTAAATTAATGGCGATATTAGCATTTCAAAAACCCGACAAAGTCGTGATGCTGGAGTCAACGGACAAGTTCGGCAAGTTCGAGTTCCGTCCGTTGGAGCCTGGCTTCGGTGTTACTATTGGTAACGCTCTCCGCCGCATCCTTCTTTCTTCTCTTGAGGGTTATGCTATCAATACCATCCGTATTGACGGTGTAGAGCAGGAGTTCTCTTCTGTACCTGGTGTGAAGGAAGACGTGACTAACATCATCTTGAATTTGAAGCAAGTAAGATTCAAGCAAGTAATAGAAGAATTCGAGAATGAGAAAGTTACTATCACCGTTGAGAATTCTACTGAATTCAAGGCTGGCGATATCAACAAGTACCTGACTGGATTTGAAGTGTTAAACCCTGATTTGGTGATTTGTCATTTAGATTCAAAGGCATCTATGCAGCTTACTATTACAATCAACAAGGGCCGTGGTTACGTTCCTGCTGATGAGAATCGTGAGTACTGCACAGATATCAACTCAATAGCCATTGACTCTATTTACACTCCTATCCGTAACGTGAAATTCTCAGTTGAGCCAACTCGTGTCGAGCAGAAGACTGACTATGACAAGTTGATTCTTGAGATTTCTACGGATGGTTCCATACATCCGAAGGATGCCCTTAAAGAGGCAGCCAAGATACTGATATACCACTTCATGCTGTTCTCTGATGAGAAGATGCAGTTTGAGGATACTGGTGTAGATGTAAACCAGGACTTCGATGAGGAGGTACTGCACATGCGTCAACTCTTGAAGACTCGTCTTGTTGACATGAATCTCTCTGTACGTGCACTCAACTGCTTGAAGGCAGCTGATGTTGATACACTTGGAGATCTCGTTCAGTATAACAAGACAGATCTTCTCAAGTTCCGCAACTTCGGTAAGAAATCGCTCTTAGAGCTTGATGATTTGCTCGAGAGTCTGAATCTGTCGTTTGGAACCGATATTTCAAAATACAAACTTAATCAGGACTAATACTTTCCCCTGATTACAAAACATTAAAAACTCAAAATGAGACATAATAAGAAACTCAATCATCTCAGTCGTACTGCATCACATCGCGGTGCCATGCTGGCAAACATGGCTATTTCGCTGATCATGCACAAAAGAATCACTACGACTGTTGCCAAGGCCAAGGCTCTGAAGAAGTACGTTGAGCCATTGATAACACGTGCAAAGGAAGATACCACAAACAACCGTCGTGTTGTTTTCTCTTACCTTCAGAATAAGTTTGCTATCAAGGAACTTTTCTCTGTAGTTAGCGAGAAGGTAGGTGACCGCCCAGGTGGTTACACACGTATCATCAAGCTCGGTCATCGTCAGGGTGACGCTGCTGATGTTTGCTTCATAGAGCTCGTTGACTTCGACGAGGCTATGGCAAAGGCTCCTAAGGCTGCTAAGAAGACTCGTCGTGCAGGTAAGAAGGCTGCTGCTCAGGCAGAGGCTCCTGTCGCAGAGGCTCAGGCAGAGGAGGTTGCTGAGGCACCTGCTGCTGAAGAGGCAAAGGCAGAGTAATTGTAAGATAATACAGATTACTTTAATAAACCAAGCTCCGTTGCAGAAATGCGACGGAGCTTTTTTGTTGTCATATACTTATGATACGAGTAAAGGTATTATGTCTGTAATGACACAGTCATACCTGCTATGTATGTTCCTATTCAATAATCGAGGCTATGATATAGATGTTGGCACAAATATTCTGATTTTGTATGATATCCAAAATTTACTCTGTGCGCCCAGTGGTAGTTGGGTTTAAGGCCGGAAAAGGATATGGGGTGATGTGGGATGTCGATGCGGTGGGAATATATGTATGCAGACGGATGGGGCAATACGAAGAAACGACTATGGATATGAAGTCCATAGTCGTTTCTTTATGCTTTGTGTTGTCGTGAGATATTAGTAGTTCTCCGCCAATACCTGGAAATATGACTGAGGATGGTCGCATACAGGACAGATATCCGGTGCCTGTTTGCCTACTACTATGTGTCCGCAATTCGCACATTGCCATATAGCATCGCCGTCCTTTGAGAAAACCTTCTTATCCTCAATGTTCTTCAGCAGTTTGCGATAACGCTCCTCGTGATGCTTCTCTATGGCTCCCACCATTTCAAACTTCTTGGCGATGTCCTCGAAGCCTTCCTCACGCGCCTCGCGTGCCATGCGGTCATACATGTCTGTCCATTCAAAATTCTCTCCTTCAGCTGCGTCGGCAAGGTTCTCCGTAGTAGAAGGTACAGCTCCGTCATGCAAATACTTAAACCATATCTTTGCGTGCTCACGTTCGTTAGCCGCTGTCTCCTCAAAGAGTGCTGCAATTTGCGCATATCCATCCTTCTTTGCCTTAGAGGCATAGTAAGTGTATTTGTTACGTGCCATAGACTCACCAGCGAAAGCCTCCAGCAAATTCGCCTCAGTCTTTGTTCCCTTAAGTTTCTTGCTCATAATGTTAGTTGTTGTTTTAGTAATAAATAATGACCGTTAATATGTGCATCACATACGATGTAAAGTTACAATTTTTCCAACAATTACAATTGCAAAGCTATCCCAAATTAACACAAATTATGTTATCTTTGTTTATCTTTTCAAGAATACCTCTTGCATTGCCAGTATCAAGGTGTAACGCATATACACTTCTCCTGCATATAACGGTATGGCAACTAAGTAACGTGCTCATCTATGGAAATTGCTTTGTCACTCCATCGTTTATGTAAAATGAATTTACAAACGAGATGTTGTCGGTGCCATTCATATAGAGCGCAGGTCTTTCGTCAAAGGCCAACGACTCCAGTTTAGAGTCTGTTATCCTTATCCCCTCGGCGTGGCTTATGGAGAATCCCCATGCCGGCTGAATGCCGTGGGCAGAAGGTTCGGGGTAATTCTTCTCCCCCCGTTGTGTTACTGGCCTTCTCTCGCTGAAGAAAAAAGGATTGCAGCCGCGCTGGTGTGTCACGTCGTCAAGAGTCAATCCACCGCGGAACCTCACGCGTAGGCTG
>Ga0247611_10004316_pt1 | contig 19840 bp, 20 predicted proteins | sample 177DNAGHGhighgp2_FD_192422 | JGI IMG/M metagenome (GOLD analysis project Ga0247611, IMG submission 192422) | Sheep rumen microbial communities from Palmerston North, Manawatu-Wanganui, New Zealand - 1770 DNA GHGhigh gp2 | ecosystem: Host-associated > Mammals > Digestive system > Stomach > Rumen...
ATTACCGGTCAATTTCAAACCTGACGACCCAACGGGCATTCAACTCGATGCAGATAGACCGCTTTGCGATCAAAAAATCCAGTCATGATGTTAACAAGATGATGGCAGAGTCTAACTGGATACAGTCACTGCCAAAAGATTTGAGGCATTATGCTCCTGCAATTTGGGATAGTGGTGTTGTTGGAGACAGCGGTTTCTATGAAATGGAGTATTATTATTTGAGCTCATTAGCAAACCTATTTGTCTTCTGCCGTCACCCACAATTTGTATTGAATGATATCTTAGGGGCCTGCCAAACATTTATATCGGATGTAGCCAGACATCGGCCTACGAATGCAGGAACAGTCAAACAGATTGCCCACAGTAATAATGAGCTGTTCTTGCCCAAGACACTCAAGCGTCTCGAATTATATGCAAATGAAGTTGGCGTTTCGCTTGATAGGCCGTGGAAGATCAATGGTGTGGAGACCCCATCATTGCGTGAAATTGCTGTCGAAACAGGTGCAATGATTTCTAATGACAAGACTGAATTTGTGACCTTGATGCACGGGGATTTCTGCTTCAGTAATATCCTGTATGACTTTAAGTCAAAGAGTATCAAGGTGATAGATCCACGTGGCATTGATAATGACGGCAACATGTCCATCTATGGTGACTTGAGGTATGATGTCGGGAAATTGGCTCATTCGATCCTGGGCTTATATGATTTTATAATAGCAGGACTGTTTGATTATAGTGAGAGGACTCCATACGATATCGAATTGGAGTTTGATCTCAATGAAAGCATCCTGGCTACGCAGGAGTCATTCCGGAGAATGACATTTGCTGGATGGAGCATCGATGAATTGAATGTGTATCCGATTTTGGTACAGTTGTTCCTCTCGATGTTGCCCTTGCATAACGACAATGTCGTGCGACAAAAGGCAATGCTGGCTAATGCGTTGAGATTATATATCGAAATCAAGTCTAAAAAGAAATGACGATTATTATACCCATGGCGGGATTGAGCTCCCGTTTTACCAAGGCAGGTTATGTGTTGCCTAAGTATATGCTTTATGTCAAGAACCGGAGCATGTTCAATATGGCTGTTTCAAGTTTTGAGAAGTATTTTGAAACTTGTCGGTTCGTTTTTGTCGCTCGGGATGTGTTTGATACCAAAACCTTTATTACACAAGAGTGTGATTTGATGGGAATTAGGCATTTTGAGGTGGTGATTTTGCCGGCACCCACCCGGGGACAGGCAGAGACTGTACTTGAGGGTATTAAACGAGCCCAAGTGGCTGCCGATGAACCTTTACTTATCTTCAATATTGACACATTCAGACCCGGATATACTTTCCCAGAGCAACTTGAACAGTGGGATGGCTATCTTGAGGTCTTTGAAGGAAGTGGCAAGAATTGGTCATACGCCCGCACGGAGTCAGAGGACTCAACTGTGGTGGTGGAGACTGCTGAGAAGAAAGAAATTTCAAAATATTGCTCTACCGGATTATACTTTTTTGGCAATGCCGGGTTGTTTAAAAAGGCTTATGAACTGAATCAAACGAACCCGTTGAACGGGAAAATGGAGCTCTATGTGGCGCCACTGTATAATCATCTGATAGCATTGTCATATAAAATCCATATTCATGTCATCAGGCGTGAAGATGTCATCTTCTCGGGGGTTCCTGATGAGTATGAGCAAATCTTGAAAGATGTTGTTAAATAAGGACATGGAGTCCTTATGCAAGCAATTTTGGTTTTATGAGAATAGTATTTGTTAATCTCCATGGCAACGAATTTCTTGTGAAGACGATGGATAAATTCATCTTCAAGAAATCAGTTGCGATAAAACATAAGTATTTCCTTGAATATCTTCTCTCGCGAGAAGATGTTGAAGTCTGCTCTTTCATTAACAAGAGGGGATTGTCACTATCGTATAGAACACGTAACAAATTCCTGCAATCGTTCCGGTTTATAGAACACCGGATCACGATGAAGAAGAATGGAATACCGATGAATAAGATCAAGGTATTGAAGAATGAGGATGAGTTACGGCATGATGATATCATTGTAGTGTATCAAATTTCTGAGCCACAGTTTGAATTTGAGAAGCATCCAGATGCTTTTGTCGTTGTGAGCCAGTTGCATTTTACCCTCGGTACATCGTCAAAAGTTAAAGCACTTGATCCTGATTTGATGTTCAACGAGAGCAATATGCAGAAACATTTTATCGGATTTGACGAACACTTCGGCTGGTTCCACAAGGAGTATTTGGTGATACCCTTTGTCTTCGCTGACAGATTCAAGGTGCTAAAACCATTCTCAGAACGTCTGAATAAGGCTGTCTCGGTCGGCACGATTACCTATCCAGGTTTTGTTGGCAAATATTATGGTAATAATTGCTTGCAACCTGCTCGAAAACAGGTATATGATCATGCAAAGGAGTTGACTCCTTGGGTGGATTGCTTCAATAGCGATTATCTGGAAGAGGTCAAGGCAAGAGCTTCTGCAAGTGATCAAGGGCTGATGAGGGTCCTGAATCGTTTAAATGACAAATTCTTTTTGGGCCATCAGAAGAAGTATTTCTCATTTGATATGGTCGAGAAATTCAACGACTATAAGATGTGTGTCGTTGGAGAGGAAATTATCGGATTGCCGGGCATTGGCTTTGTTGAGGGTATGGCCTGCGGATGTGCCTATTTGGGCCAGACTGTTGGCTACTATGAGGACTATGGCATGGAGGAAGGGGTGCACTATATCGGCTATGATGGTACCCTTGATGATCTAAAGGCAAAAATCAGCTATTATCAGCAACCGGAGCACCAAGAAGAACTGGAAAGAATCGCTAAAGCCGGGTGTGAGTTTGTCCGTTCTCATTTTAATGGTCGTGCTGCAGCTGAGTCCTTGCTGAACAACTTGTTGGAAGCGCAACGTCGTTGGTTGGAAGAGCACCCTGCTAAATGATTTTTTGAAATGGTTTCGATACTGGTGCCTGTATATAATGCCGCGCCATTCTTGAGGCAATGCGTGGACTCAATCACTGGACAGACTTATACTGATCTACAGATTGTCCTTATTGATGATGGTTCAAAAGATGACTCTTGGACCATCATGCAGGAGTTAGCAAGCCAGGACAAACGTATCGAGATTTATAGTCAGCCTAATTGTGGAGTAGCGGCAACAAGAAACCGTTTGCTTGAAAAGGTGCGAGGCGATTTTGTCTTGTTTGTTGACAGCGATGATTGGATTGAACTGAACACGATCGAGCTGCTGATGCGTGAACAAGGAGAAGGGGACTACGACATTGTGGCATATCAGTTGTCTTTGTCCAAACCACATAACGAGTATTATGATAAGCGTCAGATTGTCAAGAAGTTTCTTGAACATAATACCTTTAGGGGCTCTCTGTGTGATAAATTGGTAAAAGCAGATTTGTACAAGGACTTGAGAATTGACGCGACTGTCAGCTATGGAGAGGATGCTTTATTGATTTGGCAGGTGTTGCAGCGTGTCAATAAAGTTTGTGTCATTGGCAAAGTGCTTTATCATTATCGAGAAAATGAAGAGAGCTTGTCACGTCAGCGCTTCAATGGTAAAAAGTTTACTGCCTACACAACCTGGGACTATATTTCACGCGATACAGATGAGTTGTGGCCAGAATACAGTGATTTGGCAAGGGCTCGTTTTGCGTGTGAAATGGCTCAAATACTGAGGACTGCTGCTATGGCCGGATATGAATATGATAATAGCGTGAGATTGCTTCAAGAGGAAGTGCGACGTGATGGGCATTTGATCAGAAAGACAAGAATGTCATCAAATAAAATGAGCCTTCTTGCTTGGCTGGTCTCACACAGTTATTGGCTAACATGCCGATTGTCGAGCTTTTTGAATTAATCACCGAAGATTAGTGGGCACAGTGTTGTCTTAATGAGAATTCGAATAAGAACTTGGAATTATGCAAGCAATTAGTTTTGTTCCATATTATTATTATAGTACAGTATATCAATTCTTTTTTCTTTTGGTATGCTGGCTAACCACCATATACTACATAGGATCGAACACACAGAAGGTGTTGTATTCCGAGGGAAACCCTTCACAACCCTTGGCTGTCTTTTTGACTATTGTAGTCGCTTTTTTCCTTGGTTTGAGACCTATTGAAGGAGGCGATTTTGGGGATACAATTGCCTATGCAAACCATTACAATCTTTTATACTACTACGCACCAATTGATTTCCATACAGAATGGCTTTGGGAGAATTTCCAGCTCTTCTCCAAAAGAGTATTGGGGCTTAACGTCCATGAATTCTTTGTACTTGACGATTTGCTGTACTTCGGTGGTATGCTTGTCTGTTCAATTCTTGTGATGCGCAAGAATTTATGGTTGGGCATGCTGTTCTTTTTCACTGGATTCCAAACTTATTCATTTGCTATTAATGGCCTTCGTAATGGTCTGGCTTGCAGTATGGTACTTGTGGCCATGGCTTTGTTGGCTAATCGTACAAAACAATTTGTAGCAATGATTCTCATGTTGGCGGCAATGTTTATCCATCGCTCATCCATGCTGCCATCTGCTATGGCAATAGTATCATTATTTTTCATGAAGGATACTAAAATTGCGTTGCGTTTTTGGTATGCTTCAATTGTATTGTCTTTATTTGCAGGCCCACTGTTTGAGCAGTTCTTCGCATCATTGGGATTTGATGACCGCATGTCATCATATACAGCTGAAGGATCTTCTGATGGCGTCATGTATAGTGGTTTCCGTTTTGATTTTCTATTTTATAGTGCATTCCCAGTGTGGATGATTTGGTATGTAACTCAGCGACGTAAGTTCACAAGTCCTGAATATAGTGTGTATGCCAATACCTATTTATTGTGTAATGCTTTCTGGATTCTGGTAATTAGGGCATCATTCTCTAATCGTTTCGCTTATTTGTCTTGGTTCATCTATCCTCTTGTCATCGCCTATCCATTAATGCGAATGAATATATGGAAAGACCAGGACCGAAAAACAGCAATCATCTTCTTCTTCTATACCGGTTTCACCTTCTTTATGTTCTTTGTTTACTATTTTGGAACAACAGGATTCAGGGGGTTTGACCAGTATTGGTGGCGATAGTGATTTTTGGGGCTCAAGAAATAAAGTTTTCCGAATAGTCCAAAGGGCGAAAGCTATACCTGACTTGTGTCAGAAAGACACATATAAGGAATTTTTTATTATTGTTTATGGTTCACATCAATTATTTGTTCTTCGAAAGCTAACATGTAGTATATATGAGAATTCTTCATGTAATAACAACACTTGACACGGGTGGAGCTGAACGCTTGATGGTTGATCTCTTGCCATTACTTAAAGACAAAGGTAACCAGGTTGAGTTGCTCTTGTTTAATGGTTTCACGACTCCATTCAGGAAGGAGTTGGAAGGTTGTGGCATACCGGTTCATGAGTTGTGTGTGAATGAGAAAAGTGTTGATGTGTATAATCCATTACACATTTTTAGGATGTGTCGATATATGAAAGATTTCGATATCATTCATAGCCACAATACCGCTTGCCAAGCTTTTGTACCCATAGCAAAATTGTTATCTCGTTCACAAGTTAAGTTGGTTACAACAGAACATAGCTCAACCAGTCGTCGTCGAACTTTTTGGTGGTTCCGTCCAATAGAAAAGTGGATGTATCATCAGTATGATGAGATTGTGTGTATCGGAGATGCGTCCCGTGAGAACCTTGAACAGTATCTGAGAAAAGATAGACATGCCAGTGTGATTTATAACGGTGTAGATATAAAACGATTCTATCGTCCGATCAAGGATACCACTACCCAGAAATTCTTTACCATTACGATGGTGGCTGGCTTAAGGTTGGAAAAGGATCATGATACATTGATTCGTTCATTGCTCCATTTGCCAGATAATTACCATTTGAGATTGGTTGGTAATGGTGTACGTGAACGACATCTGAAGAACCTCTGTCATGAGTTGAATCTGGATGATCGGGTTGATTTTATGGGCGTGAGGACGGATGTGCCAGAGATATTGGAGCAGAGTGATATTGTCGTGTTATCGTCTCATTGGGAAGGATTGTCGCTTTCCAGCATTGAGGGGATGGCATCAGGTAGGCCGTTTATTGCGAGTGATGTCGATGGGCTACGTGAAATGGTTGGCGGTGTCGGAGTGCTCTTTCCTCATGGTGATGATGTGGCTCTGGCTCAGAAAATACAGTGGTTGTGTGAACATCCAGATGAATACCGTGAGGTTGCAGAGCGATGCCAAGAGAAAGCTCGTCAGTATGATATCTCGGTAACAGCCGACAACTATCTTAAATTATACGAGAAGTTGTTAAACAAATCGTCAAAGTGACTATTGTCTGATGGTATTGTTTGCAGACTTTTTCAAGACCTGATTTTTTAATGGCTACATTGACAGTTTTTACTCCGGCGTATAATAGAGCGCATACTATCGGGCGTACTTATGAGAGCCTGTGCCGGCAGACGTGTAAGGATTTTGAGTGGCTTGTCATTGATGATGGCAGTTCAGATAATACACGGGAACTGGTAGAAGGATGGATTGCCGAGGGCAAGATTCCCATCCGTTACATCTATCAGCAGAACCAGGGAATGCACGGTGCGCATAATACAGCTTATCGTAATATCAATACTCCGTTGAACACGTGTATCGACAGTGATGATTATATGCCAGATGATGCGGTAGAGAAGATTTTGAAGTGCTGGAGTGAACGTGGAAGCGAAAAATATGCAGGTCTTGTGGGGCTTGACGTAGTTGAAGACGGCAGCCTGATAGGCACTAAGTTTCCTCCAGGGGTAGAGACTACCACATTGCAGGGCTTTTATGAAGCAGGTGGAAGTGGTGACAAGAAATTGGTTTACCGTACTGAGGTTATTAAGCGTTATCCTGAGTATCCCTTGTTTGAAGGTGAACGTTATGTCGGCCTTGCGTATAAATATATGCTGATTGACCAGGATTATAAGCTGATCACTCTCAACGAACCCTTGGTTATTGTAGAGTACCAGCAGGATGGGTCAAGTTTCAATATGTACAAGCAGTATTGGAACAATCCCCGAGGATCTGCTTTTTATCGTATAGCTGAGATGAAGACTACACGCAGCCTCAAACGTAAACTGATGGTGTGTACGCATTATGTATCGAGCAATATCATTTGCCGCAATTGGCGATTTATTCAAGAGAGTCCAGAGAAGCTGCTGACATTGTTGTGTGTGCCTAGCGGTTTGGCTCTCTACATGCTGATCCGGTACAAGGTGAAGCACAATTCATTGATGCAGTTTAACAAACGAATAAAAGAGAATTCCTGATGAAAAGGGTTTTGGAAATCATGCCGTTGGCTCATTCGGCGATGGAATTCATCGGCGATCAGTTGTCATACTTCAAGGAACATGGTGAGTATGAGATGCATTTGGTGTCTTCGCCAGGCGATGGTATATATGAATTTGCCGAGCGAGAGGGCACGGTTTATTATCCCATGGTAATACCTCGGACGATTGAGCCGCTTCAAGATATCAAGAATATGTGGCGGATATTCCGCTATGTGAGAAAGCATAAGATCGACGTTGTCATAGGACATCAATCAAAAGGGATTTTATACGGTATGTTGCCCAGTAAACTGGGTGGGGCAAAATATCGTGTGGTTTTGGCTCATGGTGTGCTTGAAGACACAATGAGTGGGCTGAAGCAAAAAATCTTTGCCACTGAGAATAAAATCATGTCTTCTTTTGCCACACATGTGCTTTGTGTTAGCCCTTCGGTCATGAGAAGAAGGGTTGAACTCGGTATTGACAAACCAGAAAGACAGTGTATATTAGGAAGAGGTACATGCAATGGCGTTGACGCATTGAATAAGTTCAATCCGCAAAATGTTCCAGAATCAATCACACAGTCCATTCGGGATAAGTATGGATTGAGGAAAGAGGATTATGTCGTGGGTTTCTGCGGCAGGCTGGTTAGGGACAAGGGCGTCACAGAATTGGTTGGTGCTATTAAATTGCTGAGAGAGAAGCGACCTGATATGCCTTTGAAACTGTTTGTGATAGGTAATCCCGAGCAACGTGACGCTCTCCCTGAAGATACAATCAATTTCCTGAAAGAATCAAAGGATGTGATTTTTACAGGACGAGTGGACTATTCCGAGATTCAGAATTACTATACTGTGATGGATGCCTTTGTCCTGCCTTCATATAGAGAAGGTTTCCCGACGGTTGTACTTGAAGCCTCAGCTATGGCTTTACCGGTTATTGTATCGCGTTCAACAGGTTGCATTGATTCCATTATTGAGAATGAAACGGGCATTTACTGTGATATTGAGCCAGAGTCAATCGCTGATGCAATTATGGTGTTTAATGATAAAGAGAAAGCCCGCCGTTATGGCCATGAAGGGCGAGAATTTGTGCTTCAGTATTTTGAGCATACCAAGGTCAAGCACCTGATGTTGGAATTGCTGGATAGTATCACTTCAACAAATTGAGAATAAGAGATTGCATGGGAGAATCGGTAGTCATTAAACTGACTCATGAGATAGATGGTGAAGTCTGGCAAAAAGTAGCCGATGGATTCAACGAGTCTTTCGGGTTGAATGTCACAGTCGAACACTTGCTGAACGGGTGGTATGTGTCTAACCCCTGGGGATATGCTTATCATGCTCTGATATTTGACCAGAATGGTGAGCTCATGGCTTTCAACACGTTCACCCCCATGCGGTATGAGAATGGCTTGAATGTTGTTGTCAGCGGAAGCACGTTTGTACGCAAGAAATTTCGTAAGAATGTGATGCTCATGGCTATGATGTTTAATGGCTTGAGAAAGCGAGTGGCAGAGGACGGCTTTGATATTCAGGTCGGCGTGCCAAACCATAACTCAGTTAAGTATGCGTTGAAAATAAACAAGGAAAGGCTGATAGATGATCTGTCTTATTATGTCTTGCCCATTTCTTTATCAAAGACCATAGGCAGGTCCCTTCCTCGTATTATAGACGCGTCATGGCGCTGTGCCTTACATTTACATGTCGCATTTAATGGCGTGTTCTCGTCGTTGTTTGACACTAAGGAGGAAAAACGACTTTTCTCATGTGATGTGGGTGATGAATCCTTTAATAAGCGTTTTGGTAGTCCAGAGTATAAGAAAGTTAACCTGGGTACAACCCGATTCTCATATAGGATCTATCAGGAAGAAGGTAAACTTGTTGCTTACCTGATGGACTGCCGTAAAAATGGAATGAAGTCCTATCGATCGCTGGTTCAGGCTTGCCGATATATAATGCGCAAGGAATCGGTAGATGCCATCTTATATGTAGGTTTCATGCATCTGATGCAGGGCTTGCTCTTGAAGTTGCCTAAAAAGATGGTTCCCAAAAGGCTGCCCTTGGTCTATTTTCTCTTGAACGATCAGGAAAGAGAAAAGTTTCAAGGAATAGCAGATTCAAAGAATTGGAGTTTCTCACTCATGTCATTTGATGTGAGGTGACAAAATAAAAACTTAATTGATTACTAACAATAATAATAATTTTCAAAAATGGAACTAAATGATTTTGTGAGCAAATTTGCAAATCTGTTTGAAGAAACTGATCCCGCCAGCATCAATGCCGATACGGTATATTCTCAACTTGAAGAATGGGATTCTGTAATGGTGCTGTTGTTGGTATCGATGATAGATGAGGAGTATGGCGTTATTGTTGACGTAGAAAAAATGAGCGAAACAGAGACAGTGAAGGATCTGTTTGAGTACGTCAACTCACTTCGTTAAAGTCATGGTAACGAGTAATTATCTTGTTTAAAGAACTTGGTCAAGGGTTTGAAAAAGATGGAAAAGGCATATATCAAGCATGTGGCCTATTATTTGCCAGAGAGGATAGTTACTAACGAGGATATCGTCAAGAACTTTTCAGAGAAGGCTGTTGAGAAAATCTCGGATAATGTGGGTATTCAACAGCGTCATCGCACAGCTCCTGGAGAAACGGCTTCAGACATGGCTCTGAAAGCAGCAAATGCTCTTTTTGACGAGAGTGGAATTGAACGTGAATCTATTGATTTTGTTGTGCTGTGTACTCAATGTGCTGACTATTTTATGCCGTCCACGGCTTGCGTACTTCAGAACCGCTTAGGTCTGAGAAAAGACATTGGGGCATTTGACATAGACTTGGGATGCTCAGGATATGTCTATGGTTTAGCAATTGCAAAAAGTCTGATCATGGGAGGTCTGGCCAGCAATGTGTTGTTGCTGACTGCAGACAACGTCACTCGTTATCTCCACCCGCAGGATAAGGGAAACCAAACACTGTTTGGGGATGCAGCAACGGCTACTGTCGTTTCAACAGAAGGACGTGCCGAAATTATGGATTTTGTGCTCGGTACAGACGGAGCCGGAGCTAACAATCTCATAGTTAAATCTGGTGCATCAAGGATGCCCGAGCGTCAGAATGACCTCACGTTTGATAAGAATGGCAGTCCTGTATCATCAGACCACATGTACATGAATGGAGCACAGATCTTTGTATTCACCCAGAGAATTGTGCCCAAGTTGGTCAAGGATGTGTTGGCTAAGAACAATCTTAATCAAGAAGATATAGACTTATTTGTCTTTCATCAAGCCAACCGCTTCATGCTTGATTTCTTGAGAAAGAAATTGGGCGTAGCAGAAGACCGTTTCTGTATATATTTAGAGAACTTTGGTAACACGGCATCTAACACTATACCAATTAGTCTCGTAGAGGCCAGAAAGGAAAACCGGGTGAAAGGTAAGGTCATGCTGTGTGGTTTCGGTGTCGGTTATTCATGGGCTGGCGTTGTGTTGAATGTAAATCAATAACTGAGTTTTTGAGAAGGTTTTTAGATCTGTTAAATGTATAGAGAATGGAACTAAATGATTTTGTGAGCAAATTTGCAAATTTGTTTGAAGAGACTGACCCTGCCAGCATCACGGCCGATACTGTCTATTCACAGCTTGAGGAATGGGATTCTGTAATGGTGCTGTTGTTGGTCTCAATGATAGATGAGGAATATGGAGTCATTGTTGATGTTGAAGATATGAGCCAGACAGAGACAGTGAACGATTTGTTTGAGTATGTGAAGTCTCTTCGTTAATAAACATTGAAACGAGATATTCAAAGTACAAAAGAGCGCATAGAACTTAATACAGATGAAGAAAGCGTATATCCGGCATATAACATATTTCTTGCCAGAGAGGATTGTCACCAATGAGGAGATTGTCCGCGACTTTCCTGAGTGGTCGGTAGAGAAGATTACTGAGAAGGTGGGCGTGAAACAGCGTCATGTGGCTGCCGATGACGAGACAGCCACTGACCTGGCCGAGAAGGCTGCTCAACGGTTGATAGAGGAGAACAATATTGATCGGTCCTCAATTGATTTTGTGATATTGTGCACTCAGAGCCCTGATTATTTTCTGCCGACTTCGGCCTGCCTATTGCAGGAACGTCTGGGCCTGAGAGAGGACATTGGTGCCTTTGACTTCAACCTTGGCTGTTCCGGCTTTGTGTATGGCTTGGCTGTCGCTAAGGGGTTGATCGCTGGCGGAGTCGCTGATAATGTGCTGCTGTTGACGTCAGAGACCTATAACAAGTACCTACATCCAAGAGATAAGGGAAATCGCACGATTTTTGGTGACGCGGCATCGGCAACATTGGTCTCAAGTGAAGGCCAAATAGAGATTTGTGATTTTGCACTCGGTACTAATGGCAAGGGTGCCAATAATTTGATCGTCAAATCTGGTGCGTCAAGATTGCGTGAGAAGCAGAATGATGTGACCTTTGACAAGAATGGAAATCCTGTATCGTCTGATCACCTATACATGAACGGAGCACAAATCTATGTCTTCACGCAGAGAAACGTTCCAAAGGTGGTCAACGAAGTCCTTGAAAAGAATCATCTTGCCAAAGAAGATATTGATCTGTTTGTCCTTCATCAGGCTAATCAGTATATGCTTGACTTCTTAAGAAAAAAGATGGGCATCCCAGAGGATCGCTTCTTCATGTTTATGGAAAACGTGGGGAATACTGTTTCAAGCAGCATACCAGTGTGCTTGACAGAGGCTCAGAGGGAAAACAGGCTTAAAGGCAATGTGTTGTTATGTGGTTTTGGCGTCGGTTATTCTTGGGGCGCGGTTGTGCTGAAAATCAGTTGAAAACGGTCTCATGAATATTTTGACCTTTGACATAGAGGAATGGTTCATCGAGCAAGCCTATGATGGTGGTCGCAAAGAACGCTATGATACGTTTGACCGCTATCTTGGAGAGATACTTGATCTTCTTGAAGAGCGCCAGTTACAGGCTACCTTCTTTATTGTCGGGATGATGGCAAAGAACTTCCCTGATGTGGTGAAACGCATTCAGCAGCGAGGTCAAGATATCGGTTGCCATTCTAATATCCACACGTGGCTCAATAAAATGACTCCTGAAGAAGCCTATGAAGATACTCGTCAGGCAATTGATTCACTTGAGCAGTGTCTCGGAAGCAAGGTGAGAAGCTATCGAGCTCCGGCATTTTCTATTGGCAACGAGAACAAGTGGGCGTTTGATGTCCTGGCTCAATGTGGTATTGAATGTGATGCTTCGGTATTTCCTGCATTAAGGGACTTTGGAGGGTTCCCCGATTTTGGCCATCAGTGTCCAACGTTAATTAAAACTCAAAATAGGACAATCAAAGAGTTTCCTATTGTGATGGCTAATATCATGGGTAAGGATATCGCTTTCTCGGGTGGTGGCTATTTTCGCTTTTTCCCGTTATGGTTTGTGAATAGTCAGATGGACAAACATGATTACAACATCTGCTATTTCCATATTGGAGACTTGATTCCATCAAGCAAGAAGATGATGACGAGAAAGGAGTATGAGGATTATTTTAAGGAGCCCGGAACACTGATGAACCGCTACAAGCGACACTTGAAGTCTAACATTGGAAAGCATACGGCATTTGATAGGATGTGTCGCCTTATTCGATCCCGAGATTTTCTGTCAATTGTTCAGGCAGAAGAACAGATGGATTGGTCGAAGTGTCCAATCATGCAGTGAGTCTATAGATCAACACGCACTTGAAGAGAGTTATTTAATGAAAAGCATATATAGGGATTATATCAAGCGGGTATTAGGCTTTTCTATTTCACTTGTTGCTTTGATTTGCATATCTCCACTATTGCTCATGGTGACCATTTGGCTTCACTTTGCAAACAAGGGCGCAGGTGCATTTTTCCTGCAGGAACGTCCAGGAAAGGATGCTAAAATATTCAAGATCATCAAGTTCAAGACAATGACCGATGAACGGGATGCAGAGGGTAACTTGCTGCCTGATGAGGACCGTCTTACACGCGTGGGCAAATTTGTCCGTTCAACGAGCATAGACGAATTGCCACAGTTGATCAATGTTCTTAAAGGAGATATGGCTCTGATCGGTCCTCGCCCCTTGTTGAAAAGATATCTGCCACTTTATAGCCCTGAGCAAGCTCGTCGACATGAGGTCCGTCCTGGAATTACAGGTTGGGCCCAATGCCATGGCCGTAATACCGTATCATGGCAGGACAAGTTCAAGCTTGACGTGTGGTATGTGGATCACTGCACCTTGTTGACGGATTTGAAAATACTGTTCATCTCGATACGTAAAGTCCTTGTACATGAAGGAATCTCTCAGGAGGGTCAGGCAACGATGAAAGAATTCACCGGCAATTAGTGTTGTTATATGTATAAGAATTGCTTTAAAAGAATAATAGATTTCACGTTAGCGTTAATTGGTCTCATCTGTGTGAGTCCGATCTTGTTGGTATTTACTGTTTTACTTCATTTTACCAATAAAGGAGCTGGTGCGTTTTTCTTACAGGAGCGTCCTGGCTTGAATGGGAAAATCTTCAAAGTCATCAAGTTTAAAACGATGACTGACGAAAAAGATGCAAATGGAGAACTGTTGCCAAACAATGTACGTTTGACAAGAATAGGTCGAATTGTTCGCTCAGCATCCATAGATGAACTACCTCAACTCATCAATGTCTTAAAGGGCGACATGGCTTTGATAGGTCCTCGTCCATTGCTCACTTGGTTCTTGCCACTGTATGATAAAGAACAGGCTCGTCGTCATGAGGTTAGACCAGGCATAACAGGTTGGGCTCAAGTGAATGGCAGAAATGTTATGGCTTATAGCACAAAATTTAAGTATGACGTGTGGTATGTGGATCATCTTTCTTTTTTACTTGACTTGAAGATATTGTACATGACAGTAAAAAATGTATTGTCATCCAAGGACATCGGAAATGGTCTCCAGAATGAAGTGGATGATCTTGGTTGGAATGAACGCAAGACAGAGGCCATCCAGATGTTTGAGTCGCAATTTAGAAACAAAAAATAGGATTATTATGGAACGAAAGAAAATTATTATTTTCGGTGCAACTGGCAATGTTGGCTCATACTTGACGTTGTACGCCTTGAATTTTTTTAATAAGGCTGAGTATCAAGTGATTGCCTCTGGTCGCAGAAAAACCGACTATTGGACAAAACTTGGGGTCCCTTATTATTCGGTAGATCTGACAAGGGCTGAAGATTTTGAAGTTTTGCCCAAAGACAATGTGTATGCTGTTATACATTTGGCGGCTGAGATTCCCTCATATATGAGTGAATATCATCCTCGCAAGTATATTGACAGTATAGTAGTTGGCACTACAAATGTGCTGGAGTATTGCCGAAAAGTCAAGGCTGACCGTTTAATGTTCAGTCAAACTGTGTTTGACGTATCTCTGTATCCCAAAGATCATGTGTTGGATCCATACGATAAACCAAATTTCGCCTATACTGGTGATCACGCTGTGTATGTGATTGCAAAGAATTGTGCTATTGAGATGATGGAGCATTACTATCAAGAATTTGGTATAAAAAAATTTGTATTCCGTTTCCCAACAATCTATGAGTATAGTCCTTATCAATACTATTTTCCTAATGGCGTGAAGACAATGCGTCCATTGTATAAGCAGATCAATAATGCAATACAGGGTAAGCCTTTAACTATCTGGGGCGATCCCAACTATGCAAAAGACATGGTTCATGTATATGATTGCGCTCAGATGATATGTAAAGCAGTGTTAGTCGATCGCACCAGTGGTTTCTATAATGTGGGCACCGGAATTCCTGTAACGCTCCAAGAACAATGTCAAGCCATTATTGATGTGTTCTCTCCAAAAGAGAGTCCATCAATTATTGAATATATAGATCCTGACAGAAAGAGTGGTGGTGGTTTCCTCATGGATATAACCAATGCAAAAAAAGAATTGGGTTATGAGCCTGTATATGATGTCCATAAACTTTTTGAGAACTATAAAGAGGAAATGGCAATTGACCGCTTCTTGGAATTCCGAGGGAGATAAATGAAGGAGTTTGGCTCTGATTTCCATTATTTGCCAATTCAGGATAATCCTGTCAGAACAATAGTTAGGTATTATCCTGATGCGGTATATTATGCTGACGGTCGCCAAGCCCTTTTAGATCTTTATAGGCAGAACAGATGGAAGCGTTTGTGGGTTCCCGATTATTTTTGTTATGAAGTGCTCTCTTCGATAGAACGAGATGGCATTCGGTTGAAGTTTTACTCAGATTATCCACTTGCCGATGATTATGACGCTCTCCTATCATTGCCATATCAAGATGGTGATGTGTTGTTAAGGGTAAATTACTTTGGATTAAGGGCGAAAAGAAGTAATAGGGATATCGCCGTTCCTGTGATAGAGGACCACACTCATGACCTGATAGGCGATTGGGCGAAAAACAGTGATGCTGACTGGTGTATAGCATCATTAAGAAAGACACTTCCATTGGCTGAGGGAGGCATCTTGTGGTCACCCAAAGAATTGAAATTGCAGTCGATGCCAGCTTTGACATCTGAGAATGAGTTGCTTGCATCTGTACGCTGGAGTGCGATGAGGACAAAGGCTTTGTATCTCAATAATCAGATTGAAGATAAACAGGCTTTTAGAAGGGATTTAGTCTCTACAGAAGACAAATTTGACAAGATTGAAATCTCTGCAATCGATAACGAGTCGTCTGAGTATATTAAACAATTTGATGTAGCACAATGGTATAAACTAAAAGAAGAGAACCGGGTAATCCTGAAGGAAAAGGTGCAAGAATGTCACCCTATGGCAGTTCTTGAAGCTGAAAGTGCTGACTGTAATCCATTTTCGTTTACTATGCTGTTTGACTCGGCAGAAGATAGAAATGATTTTAGGTCGTTCTTGATACACCATGACGTTTATCCAGCAATTTTATGGAATGTCCCAAATAATAAAAATCTCGAGGTGGTTGATTTCTCGGAAAGGATGTTGTCGATACATTGTGACGCAAGATATAGCAAGTCAGAAATGATACAGCTGGCAAACATCATTAATAGCAGATAGGACAGATCAATGATAAAGTTAGTACTATTCAATCAGAAGGAGGAGTGGGATAGTGTCGTGGCCTCGTTCAGCAACCATGATGTGTATTATTCACATGGGTATGTCGAAGGGTTCATGCTGCATGGTGACGGAGAACCCTTGCTGATCTATAGTGAGATGGATGCTATGCGGGGGCTTTATGTCGCGATGCGCAGAGATTTGTCTCTGTTACCATGGACTACAGGTAAAATCCAGTCGAGAAAATGGTATGATCTGGCAACGCCTTATGGATATGGCGGATGGATATTTGAGGGTGATGTAAATGCCCAGAACCTGCAATCGTTTTATCTTGAGTATAAGGACTTCATGCTCAATCATAACTATGTGAGCAACTTTGTGCGCTATAGTCCAGTATTGAAAAATGCTGAATTAATGAAGCATGTGAGCCGAGTTATTGATTTGGGTAAGACAATAGCTATTGACCTCGGTGGGAAGGACTTGATCTGGCAAAACATTACGAGTAAGAACCGGAACATGATTCGTAAGGCACTCAAGAGTGGTGTGACGATTGAGCATAGCAAACCCACAAAGGAGTTGATGTCAAGGTTCAAGCAGATCTATGATGAAACCATGAGGAATGATAATGCAGTAGATTATTATTTCTTCAAGGAACCATTTTATCGTTCTATTATTGAGAACTTGAGCGATAAAACCGAGGTGTTTTATGCTTTGCTTGATGGAGAGATTATAGCTATTTCCATTATGCTGTACAGTAATGCTATGATGCATTATCATTTATCTGGAACGGTAAAGGAATATCGCAAACTGGCACCGACCAACCTGTTGTTGTATGAGGCTGCGTTGTGGGGATGTGAGCAAGGTTTCAAGGTTTTTCACTTGGGTGGAGGAGTAGGATCTGGAGAGGATAATCTCTACAAATTTAAGGCAGCATTCAACAGGAACAGTGATTTCCAGTTCTCAATTGGTCAAGAAATATTCAATTTGGGAATGTATAACCAATTGATAGATTGGAGAAAAGAGAAAGAACCTGCATTTAAATGTGATGTATCATTCTTCCCGGTTTATCGTCATAGTGTGGATTTGAACTTTGAAAATCCTATCATTGAAACTAAGACAAAGAAGATTGCGATATACGGGGCAGGTGGATTTGGTCGCGAAGTTGCAGGAGGCATCCATCGCATCAATAAGGAAAATGCTCATAAATGGGAAATCATAGGTTTTTTTGATGATAATATTCCTGTAGGTTCTAAAGTTTCTCACTATGGATGTGTATTAGGGGGAAAAGAAGCATTGAATGCTGTTGATGAACCACTTGATCTTGCTATTGCAGTGGGCGATCCAAAGATTAGAAAGCTAATTCGTGATAGCATTACCAATCCTAATATAAGTTATCCTAATCTTATTGCACCATCATTCAAGGTTCTTGATCCCGAGACTTTTAAGATTGGCGAAGGGAACATTATTCAGAATAATTGCAGCGTTACGTGTGATGTGACGATTGGTAATTTTAACGTGTTCAATGGATCCAATGTCATTGGGCACGATGATGTGATAGGTGATTTCAATGTGCTGATGCCCAGTGTACATTTGTCAGGGGCAGTCACTGTCGGTGATTGTAACCTGCTTGGTGTGGGCAGTATTGTCCTGCAGCAGATCAGTATCGGTGATCATGTTACGCTTGGGGCTGGTAGTGTGTTGATGACTAAGCCGAAGGATGGGTGTACCTATATTGGGGTGCCGGCTAAGAAGTTTGATTTTAAATAATTGATTGATAAGAAATATGGTTACAAATAATAATTATAATCCATTCTCCCTTGCGGGAAAGACCATTCTGGTTACTGGGGCTTCGTCGGGCATAGGGAGAACTACGGCCATTAATTGCTCTCGTATGGGCGCACGGGTTGTGGTTACCGCGCGTGACCAGTCTCGCCTTCAAGAGACTGTAGATGAGTTGGCACCTGTTGATGGCGGTCACTGTCATTGCCTTGCAGACTTGACTTGTCAAGAGGACGTCAATCGCTTGTTGAGTGAGCTGCCAGCTCTTGACGGTGCTGTGTTGTGTGCAGGCAATTCGGTGACGCTGCCATTGCAATTCGGCACACGTGACAAGTTTGACAGCATGTTTGAGGTTAATTTCTTTTCACCAGTTGAGCTGATGCGCCTAATGTATAAGAAGAAGATTCTTAACAAGAATGCCTCGGTTGTCCTGGTGGCTTCGATAGGTGGCACTCACAGTTATATGCCAGGTAATGGTGTGTACGGTGCATCTAAGGCCGCTTTGAATAGTGTGATGAAGTATGCTGCTCGAGAGTACTCTGCCCGTAAAGTGCGTGTCAACAGTGTCTGTCCCGGAATGGTGGACACACCGTTGATCCATCGAGGAGTCATCACCGACGAGCAACTTGCCGAGGATGCCAAGAAGTATCCATTGGGTCGATATGGACGTCCTGAAGACATAGCAAATGGAATTATCTATCTGCTCAGTGACGCTGCAAGCTGGCTTACGGGTCATGACTTGGTCATTGATGGAGGTTTCTCAATTTAGTTTTAAAGAATAATGACTTTTTTTGGTCGTTTATAAAAAAGTGTGTACTTTTGCCAGCCATTATTGATAACAATGATGAGACGGTATCTTACAACAGGAAATGAAAATGACTATGAATATAGAAGATTTTATTGAAAACTTTGCTGCTCAGTTTGATGAGACAGACCCCGAAGTGATTGTAGCGAGTACAAGATTCAAGGAGCTTGATGAGTGGTCGTCGTTGACTGCGCTGTCGATCATTGCTATGGTTGACGATGAATATGATGTGATCATCAAGGGAAATGATATTCTCAAATCTGAGACTATCCAAGATCTGTTTGATATCGTAGTGAAGAAACACAAATAACATCCTATTTCAATTGATGGAATCACGGGTAAAGGAAATCATTGCCCGGGTCCTGAATGTGGACCTTGCCAAGATCACAGATTCTCTGTCCTCAGGAGATATACCTGAGTGGGACTCTGTGGGTAATTTGGCGATTATCAGTACGATAGAGCAGGAACTTGGAGTTGAGTTCCCGCTTGAGGATCTTTTTGACTTGACCTCTGTTGAGTCGTTAGTCCAAGAAGTCAACAAGTTATTACATGATTAAGGTGCCTCACAGCACTCTGCTGTGTGACATTGATGCCCATGCGACAAACACCCCTGACAAGATTGCACTTGTCGAGGGTGACACTCGAATTACCTATTCTCAGTTAGCATCAAGAATAAAGACTTGTGCGTCATTCCTGCAAACACTCGGCCTGCAAGCCGGTGATAGGATCTTGCTATCAGCTCAGAAAGAGCAAGAATTCATCTATGTCTATTTCGCTGCTCATCTGTTGGGTATCGTTAATGTGGTCGTAGATTCAGCTGCTCCCCGTGAACGGTTGGACTACATCATTGGCGTAGTGAAACCTGTC
>Ga0247611_10004317_pt1 | contig 19839 bp, 19 predicted proteins | sample 177DNAGHGhighgp2_FD_192422 | JGI IMG/M metagenome (GOLD analysis project Ga0247611, IMG submission 192422) | Sheep rumen microbial communities from Palmerston North, Manawatu-Wanganui, New Zealand - 1770 DNA GHGhigh gp2 | ecosystem: Host-associated > Mammals > Digestive system > Stomach > Rumen...
TAGATGAAACAAAGATGTCAAAATCGTTGGGTAATGTTGTTTCCCCAACATCGGTTCTGGAAAATTTTGAACTTGAATATCCTGATGCGTTCAGATATTATATGGCAACATCTGCCCCTTGCGGTCGTGATGGAAATTATTCCGATGATGATTTTAAAGAAAAAGTTAATGCACATTTGGCAAATTCTATGGGAAATCTGTTGAACAGAACCCTTTCAATGCTTGTTAAATACTTTGACGGCGAAGTTAAAGAAGAATTTTTCGTAACAAAAAATCCTGAGCGTGTTGAAGGTTCTCTGAGTTTAATTAAAGAAAGTATCGGCAAAATAAAAGTTGTGGAAAATCATTTCAATCATTTTGAAATAGCTGAGGCGGCTTTAGAGATAATGTCGATAGTTGATGCTGCGAATAAATATGTAACGGATAATGCACCTTGGACTTTGGCAAAAGAAGAAAAAATGACGGAATGCGGTCAGGTTCTTACAACTGTTTTGGAAGTTATGTGCGTAATTTCTTCTCTGATATATCCATATTGCCCGAATATTGCAAGCGAAATGGCAAAACAACTTTCTTATGATATTACTAAGAAGTTAGACGATATTACAACGGATGAAATCAAATCAGGTAAATTGATTTCTAAGGAAGATATAAAACCTGTATTTTTGCGTGTTGATAGCGAACTCGCAGATAAAAGCATAAAAAAATAGATTCAATACCTGATATTAAATATTGATTTGAAATAAAACAGTTTTTAGGTATTGTTTATTTGGACTGTCAAGAAGTTGTTTCCTGATTTTGGGATTGTTCTTCTTTGACAGAAGCGATTTTTTCTTCTATTGCTTCGAGTTGAAATTTTAATTTATCTCTATCATTTTCAATTTTTTCAAGTCGTTGTTCTAATTCTTCTTTTCTAGCCTTTGCTTGTTCAAGTTTTTTCTCTGCATTAATTATTGAGCCACCTTGACAACCTCGTGCCTCATTAAGTTCATTTTCAGCATTAACTATAGCTACATCAGCCGATGTTATTGAGCTTTTAACGTCGTCATAATTTCTGATAGAGGTATTATATTTCGTCTGGGTTGATGATTTATGGATTTGTAATGAACCTAAATCATCAGGTAAATTATCGGTACCTCCATAACTGTCTGATGTATCATATATATTAGCATTATCCGGGTCAAAATCTCCCATTCTTTTTTCGTAATCAATTTTCGCAGTATTTGAAAAACTGCTTGGTACGGATTTTATCTTAGAATCGCCGCTTTTATTATCTTCAAAATCCTGTAATTTTTCTTCACCGGTTTTAACTGTATCATTCAAATTTGTTTCAGCTTTTTTATTTTCATTGACCGTATTTTGCTGAGACTTAAATTCTTTTTCTGCTGTCTGCAAATTCGATTTTGCTTGTGAATGATTATCTTTTGCTTTTTCAAGATTTTTATTGGCTTCATCGGAATTTGTTTTTGCTGTGCTTTCTTTATCTTTAGCCTCATTTAGTTTTTGTTCGGCTTCTGTTTGCTTTTGTTTTGCGGTTTCAAGTTTTTGTTTTGCGGAGTTAATTGCAGCAGTATTCGGGTTGTCATCAGTTTTTTGTGATTCGGCTTGCTGTAATTCCTGTTCTGCACTTGCTACATTTGATTTCGCAGTATCAAGATTTTCGGTAGCTGTTTGAGTATTTTGTTGTGCCGTATTATACTGTTCAGTGGCTTTAGTTTTTTGACTTTCACTCTGCTGAACATTATTCATTGCTTCATTTTCTTTTGTCTGTGCTTTATTGTAGTTATTTTCTGTTTTTTGTAATTTTTGACTGTCACTATTGTTTTGAGTCGACAATTTTGATTTATCATCTTTTGTTTCATTAACGGCTGCCGAAGTCGTTTCTTGGTCTTTTGCACTTTCAACTTTTGATTTATCTTTTTCAGCAGTGTTACTTGCTTGGTTGGTTTGTTGTATATTATCATTATTTTTAGAGAATAGACTCTTAATATCATTAAAACTTTTTATTCCACTGTTAATATTATTGCTTGTATTTGATATATTATTAATGGTATTGTCAAAACCGGATTGACTTGTTTGCGTCGAAGATTTACTTTGTGTTTTTGATGCATTTGAATGTTTTGCAAGTTCTTCATCCCACATCGCAGAAGCCTTTGTTTTACCTGCTTGATTTGGTTGATGCATTTGATTTACTGCACCTGTTTTATTAGGTTGAGAATTTAATTTTCCAAAAGATGTTTTTGTTGATGAAATATTATTTGATGACTGTATAGTATTTTGGTTGCTGAATATACTTGAATTCATATCTGCCTTAGGCATAGAAATATTCTGCCCGGCAGCTTCATTACCCTGAACAGATTGTTTGTTTTTTTGTAGTTGTTGGTATTTTTTTAGCCTGATGCTAAAATCTCCAAAACTAACGTTACTCATTTTTAGTTCTCTCTTTTCTTGATATTTACGGATAATTATTTATAGTAATCTGTATATATAAAGTTTTTTTATTTTTTGAATTTTCATAATTATTGTAATTGTTAATATTAATTTACAATGTCTATAATTATGAGTTTGTGTTCTATTTTATAATTTTATTAAGAAATATTAAGTTCATGGGCAATTTTTGTTACATTATTACTTTATATATATAGGTGGAAAAATATAAGGTAATATTGTTATGAGTGATTTGAATTTCAGTTTGGCGAGTGGCGTAAAGCCGATGGTCAGAGAAGCCGCCAATATGAACAACGATGGAGGCGGCGGAAATCTGGGCTATATGCGGCGTCGTCAAAAAGACAAAAAAGACCGCAAACAAATAATGAGTGAAAGCATTTTTGGGAAACGGCAAGACGATGTGATATCAATAGGTAAAGATATCGAATTTGTAGAAGAAGAAGGTTCAGTTTCAAATTTTGTAGGGAAAATTTTTGATAAAATCAAAAAAACGGTAGGTTTCTAATTATTTTTCGTAAGAGCCAAGAATTTTTAGATATGCAGCTTTTTCTTTTATTTGATTTACGGTAAAAGCGATATTATTGTCTTTGATGTGTCCGTCAAAACTTACGACAAAAATGAAACTGTTTATATCATTCTTTGTTCGTTGTGATGAGATGTAAGACAGGTTGATATTGTTTTCGTAAAAGATATTCAGAATTTCCATTAATGCTCCAGGTCTATCTTCAGCCTTGAACATTAAAGTGGTTCTGTCATTACCTGTCGGATTCGTATCCATCGAACCTATTAAAACAAAACTTGTGCAATTAGATTTGTCGTCATTTATATTTTCTTTTAATACATTTAAGTTATAAACTTCGGCAATCTTTTTGCTTCCTATTGAGGCATATGTAAGATTGTAACTTTGCAGACTTCTTGCTGCATCCGGCGGATTTATTGCTTCAACAAGGTTTAAATTTCTCGGTAATTCTGTTTTTATAAAATTACTGCATTGACCTAGAGCCTGTTGGTTTGCGATAATACCTGTGATACTGTAAAACTCGGTTGTTCTTGCCAACAGACAGTAATGTATAGGAATAATTGTTTCAGATAGAATTTGTATATTTTCGTTTTCTGTAGTGATTAGATTATCAAGAGTTTCCCGAACTGTACCCACAATAGAGTTTTCGATGGGAACGACTCCAAGAACATTAGGGGTTATTCTGACATATTCCATAACTTCCCTAACTGTAGGCATTGGTGTAGGATAAGCTTTTATCCCATATTTTTCACAAAAATAATCCTTTGCTATTTCAGGAAAAGATGCCTCAGGTCCAAGATATGCTATTCTTGTAAAGTTATCAAAATTCATTCTTTATTAAACTCCATTATTCCTTAATCATTATATATTAAATTGAGTATGTAGAGCAAGAATTTATTTAGATTTTGAAATTTGAATATATATTAATTTTTGTAACGAATATCTGATTTATTGAAATTAGATATATATTTAGATTTTTATAAATTATATAGAAAGTGAGGATATATGTTTAAAAGATTGAGTGCTATCTTTTTACTGCTTATTTTAGGATTTAATTATGCAGTTTTTGCAGAAGATAATTGGCAATTTGCTGAACCTGTCAGTTCAAATCAATATTCGACTGTAAATCCTTATGAGTCAGGTAACACCTATACTCCGTATGTTACTTCACCTAATAATATGTATGTTGATGTTGATGAGGATAATGATTATTCTTATTCAGGGCATGTTTATACAAATACTCAAAATCAAGCTAATGTTTCAAAAAAGAAAGACGGTACTTTTTCCGAAAATCACCCTGTAATAACAGGTATTGGTGTCGGAGCTTTGGTTGTCGGAGTTTTGGCATTAGGTTGGTTATTATCGGATAATGATAAGGAGCATCATAGAGATGACAGTCATGATAAGGCATTTTCTCATCATGATAATCATGGGCATCATACGCCGCCACCTCCAAAGCATCATGGTCATCAGCACGATTATTCACATAATTACAGATAATATAAACCCTCAAGTACAGTAAACTTGAGGGTTTTATTAATATAATGTTTTTAAATTAATTATTCAAATTCTTTCAAAATGATAGAAGCATTTTGTCCGCCAAATCCGAAAGAATTTGAAAGTGCTGCGTGAACATCAGCCTTTCTTGCTTTATGTGGTACATAATCCAAATCAGCAACGGCATCATCTTGATTATCAAGGTTGATTGTTGGCGGAACTATTTTTTCGGAAACTACTTTCGCACAAACGATTGCTTCAACCGCACCTGTAGCACCAAGCATGTGTCCGTGCATACTCTTTGTAGAGCTTACCAATAAGTTAGGATTGTGTTGTCTGTCCCCAAATACGTAAGCAACAGCATGAGATTCTGCAACATCGCCTAAACCGGTACTTGTACCGTGTGTATTAACGTACTGTACTTCGTCATAGTTCATTCCTGCGTCTTTCAAAGCAAATTCCATAGCCTTGATAGCACCTTTGCCCTCAGGATCAGGAGCAACAACATCATAAGCATCACCGGTCTGTCCGTAGCCTACAATTTCTGCATAAATTTTTGCACCACGTTTTTTAGCATGTTCATATTCTTCAAGAACGAGAACTCCTGCACCTTCACCCATTACAAAGCCATCTCTGTCTTTATCATAAGGTCTGGATGCTTTTTCAGGTTCATCATTTCTCTTTGATAATGTTCTTGCAACCGTAAATGCACCAATACCAACATCGCAAATCGTAGCTTCACAACCGCCTGCCAATATAATATCAGCATCACCATATTGAATAGAACGGAATGCATCACCAACCGAATGAGTACCTGTTGCACATGCTGAAATAACAACTTTATTAATACCTTTAAATCCGTATTTCATTGAAATCCTGCCTGACGGCATATTTACAATTAACATAGGGATTGTGAAAGGTGAACATTTTGTCGGTCCTTTATCCAAAATACGTTTATGGTTATCTTCAAACGTTCTAAATCCGCCTGCAGCAGCACTGACAATAACCCCAATTCTATATGGATCTTCATCTTTTAATTCATCCAATTTTGCATCTTTATAAGCTTCATCTGCTGCAATCATAGCAAATTGAACAAACCTATCCATCCTTTTTGCTTCTTTTGGATCTAAATAATCTTCTGGATTGAAATCTTTTACTTCACCTGAGATTTTTACATCATGCTTTGATATGTCTATAATAGTGGATGTTTTAATGCCGCTTTTGCCTTCAATAAGGTTATTCCAAAATTTATCAACACCAATACCCAATGGTGTAACAGCACCCATCCCTGTAATAACTACTCTTCTTTTTGTCATATTTATACCTTTTTATATCCCTCTAATGATAAAATTATGAAGGGGAATTTATAGTATCAAATTCCCCCTCGTAATAATTTATTCGATTATCCCATTTAATACCAATTACTTGTGAGAATCGATATAGTTAACAGCGTCTTGTACTGTTTGAATTTTTTCAGCATCTTCATCTGGAATTTCGCAACCGAATTCTTCTTCGAATGCCATAACTAATTCAACTGTATCTAATGAATCAGCACCTAAGTCAGCTGTAAAGCTAGCTTCCGGAGTAACTAATGCTTCATCAACGCTTAACTGATCTACTACAACTTTTTTAACTTTTTCTAATGTACTCATCTTCTTTTTTCCTCATTAATTAAATGTATTACGATTTTAATCTGATTTGATTATAAACAGAACATAACTTTTTTGCAAGAAATTTAAAAAAAGTATACATATTTTTGTGAAGAAGTTTTAAGTGAACATATATTTATTAAAGTTTTTGAATTTTAAAGCCGTTATGTTTCTATGTAGGAGGAAGAATGTCCGAATTCTCTGATTTTTCGCTAGGTAAAAAGAAAAATAATGTCAAAGTTAACCTTGATGAAATCAAAGGCGGGATTAAGGCTGAGGCATTAGATAAAGAATTATACAGTATTTTTAACAAAAGTGTTAATACCGATGAAAATGAGATTCTGGATAAAGAAGAAATTGACAATTTTATTAATGAAATAAAAGCTTATGCTAAAGATAATAATTTTTCTCTCGGAGAAGCTGCAAAATATTTGAAGGAAAAGAATTTAAAAGATATTAATCCTGAAAAGTTATATTCTTTTATTAGTAATTTATCTCAGGCAAGTGAAAATATTTTGGAGTCTTCCGTAATTACTGCTAACGACGGGAACAAAACATTTTTTATAAAATATAAAGATACTTCTGAGGAAACTATTTATCCTGATAAAACTTCCAAAATAGAATTTAAAGGATTAGAAAATGAACTTATAACGAAGAATATGGATGCTTCCGGCAAAAAGATATCAGAAATTGTCCTGTATGAAGATAAATCTAAACGTACAACGGTTTATGAGGATGAACTTCCTAAAGAAGAAACTTTTGAAAAAGACGGAACAATTACAATAATTACATATGAAAAAGGTTCTAAAAAAGCAAAATCCGTCAAAACAGGTGAAACTGTTCAGAATTTTGAATATATAAACGGTCAGGAAAAATTAACTTATTCAAAAAAATATGAAGATAAAAAATGGATTGAAGAAACAAATTCTTATAATGAAGATGGCAAAATTGCAAAATCTGTAGTTTCATCAAAACGCCAAAATTCAGACAGAACAAATACAACAACAATAGAATACAAATATCATACTAACGCACAAATCTCTGAAATTTCATCTGAAGAATTAGAAACGGATAAAGATGGATATAGAAAAACAATTCTTGTAAAAACATTCGATGAAACGGGTAATAGACTTAAACTATCAGAAAGTGAAGATTCAAAATATGGCAAATATGGATATACCCATTCAGATGAAATAAATTATGATAAAAACGGAAACATTGTTGGGTATGTTCCTCAAAATGCAACTTTAGAAAGAATATTAAAAGATTTAGAGATAGAAAAAGATACTGAATTGTATGAAAAATTTATCGAGCTGAATAAAGATAGTATAAAATCTTTTAAAAACGGCAAGGTAAAAGGATTTGATGTTGGTGCAAAAATCATTATCCCCGGAGAAGTTGAAGAAAAAGCCATATCTTACACAAAGGTTAATCCAAAAGAAGAAATAGAAAATTACAACAGAGATAATTTGGGAAAAGCAGATACCCTAGCAATCCCGACAGAAGTAAAGACTATAGAAAAAGATACAACTTGGTGGAATTTGGCAAGGCAAAACCTTATTGATTTAGGAAACAGTAATCCAACAAAAGCTCAGATTGCAGAAAATATGAATTTACTTATAACACTAAATCACGCAGAATGGCACATGAATGACCCTATCAAAAAAGGGGAGCAAATAACAGTTAGAGTAAAGGAGTCTGACAATATTCTTGAGATACATAAACTTGAAACCTATAATATAGAAACATTAAAAAAGAATTATCCGCCTGACAAATACCAAATAAAGAGAGTCCGTGTTAATCCGAAACAAGATGAATGGGGCAGTCCGATAAATCCTATTTGGGCTTACCATATTTACGATAAATCAACAAATAAAGAGATATTATCAGTGGTTCCAAAATTTGTTGATGATAATGGAAATTTTGAAAAATTAGTAGCTACATATTTTAGTTCAAAAAGTGAAAAAAATAGAGAAATAATTTTTGGGAATTACCTAAAAACTTCTGAAAACGTTTATCGTAATGGCACTACATATCATAATATTTACGACAACGGCAAACTTGAGCGTACAATATACACAGACCCTAAAACAAAAAGAATAGTCGAGATAGAAAATCCAGCCTCTCCGGAGAAAAAAATATATATTAAAAAATCAGAAGTGGATATTGAAGAAATACGACAATATAAAAATAACAAATTATATAGAAAAGATATTACCGGCAGTATGACCTCAATTTATTATAACACGGATGGCTCCGAAGCCTATAATATAAGCTGGCAAAAAGGCGGTAGACATTTAAAACTCAATTATCCTGCACTAAAGAATTTCTGTAAATATTTAAGAACAGGAAACACTGCAGAAGCTCAAAAAATTATGCAAACAATAAATAAAGATAATTATAAAATATTTATGCTCGCATATGTCCAAAATTACAAAAAAGACTTTTTAGAAGAAATTAAAAATTCAAAAATTAATAGTTCAGCGAAAGCAGAATTTATTAAAAAGTTTAGAGGTTTTACAAACGAAGAATTTAAGATAACGACTCCTCATAGGGTTGTTCAAAATCCAACCGGAGGGGACAAGTATTCAATCGACCTTAACGGTGATATCTTAACCGTAAAAAATCAAAGAACAGGTAAAGTTTCAAAAATTGATTTTAATAACATTTTGCCAGATTGTTCCGAATTTGAAAAAGCTCGACTCAAAAAATTTATCACTGAAAAGATGCCTCCGGGGGTATTGGAAGATTTGGCAGTAGAAGTTCGAAAGTTAAAAGTTCAACCTGAGTATGAAGATAATTACGCATCCGATGATATGGAAACGGCAGGAACGTATAATGGCAAAAATGACTACATTGATATTGGTGCTGACGAAATATACAGTTTAGAAAATAAAACTCTTATAAGTGTTATTGCTGATAAAAATTCAGATATAGCAGATAATAATTTAATAGAAATTATCACTCACGAAATCGGGCATGCTATTGATTACAACGGATACATTTTTAATACTAATTCCTCAGCCGGTGGAAAATTTTATGAGGCATTTAAAAAAGAACGAAAAGAATACCAAAAAGCTGGTAAAGAAGTATTTAATCCTGATGACAAAGATTTTAAGATTGAAAGTGATTATAAATTTAATGAAGAAACCGGAGAACTTGAAACTCATAGAAATTCTGTATACGCAACCAGAAATGAACGTGAAATGTTTGCAGAATGTTATGCCATTATTATGCTTGGAGATTGTCAGTCAAAAGAGCATATTCAAAAATATTTTCCTGAAACATTTAAAGCTGCAAAAGAGTTACTTAGAGAAATTCGCCAAAAATCTGATAATGAAAGACAAAACAGATTCCATTTTTAAAATATAAAGATATCTTAATTATTTTATGGTATAATTATTCTCACTAAGGAGATGATTATGACATTAAGGAATGAACGAGTTAGAAAAGAATTGATGCGTGATATTTCTGATATTCTGAGAAAAGAAATCAGGGGGCTTGCGGGTGTAGTTTCGATTGTTGATGTTGAAGTTGCACACGACAATTCTTTTGCTAAAGTTATATACAGTGTATTAGGCTCGGAAGAACAGATTGAAACAACTAAAGCTGTTATAGAAAAAAGTACCCCTAAAATAAGATATGAAGTTGGAAAACAAATAAGACTTCGTCTTACTCCTGAATTGAAATTTGTTTACACAGATTCTTTGGAAAAAGGCTCAAAAGTTAGCGAATTAATTGATAAAATTTCTAAGGGAGAAATTTAGCGGACTATGTTCGGTGTGTTGAACGTTTATAAGCCTAAAGGTGTAACGTCGCATGATGTTGTCGGAATTATACGAAAAATTTTAGGTATAAAGCAGGTCGGACATACGGGAACTCTTGATCCGTTTGCGGAAGGGGTTCTTGTTGTGTGTGTCGGTAAAGCTACAAGATTAATTGATTATTTTGAGCATGATAAAGAGTATCTTGCTTATGTAAAATTTGGTTTTGATACGGATACTTATGATATTGAAGGCAAGATTGTAAGACAGTATGAAAAAAAGGTTAATAAAGAAGAAATAATTACGGCACTGAAGGATTTTACCGGAGAAATAGAACAATTACCCCCAATGTATTCCGCAATTAAAGTTAACGGCAAAAAATTATACGAATATGCAAGAAACGGTCAAAGTGTAGAAATAAAACCAAGAAAAATTACTATATATAACATAAATTTGATTGATTTTGACGTAGAAAATCAGGTTGCTCAAATATCTGTTAAATGTTCTATGGGTACATATATTCGTTCGATTGCGTACGATTTAGGACAAAAATTAAAATGTGGCGGACATTTGGTAAAACTTGTAAGAACTCAGGCAGGAAAATTTGATGTAAAGCATGCTATAAACTTACCGGTTTTACTTAATGAAGAAAGTAAAAAGTTTGTGATAAAAGACGGGGCAAAAGAAATTATTCAAAATGCCTTTGTAAGTCCTATTAAGGCATTATCTTTGTATGTACAGAAGGTTGATGATACTGATTATACAAAGATTTGTCATGGAAATTCAATTAAAGTTAACATAAAAAATTTAAAAAGTGGTGATTTTTTAATTTTGATTTATAATGATAATGTTGTTGCCGTAGGTGAGTATGGTAACGATATAGTAAAAATAAAGAAGGTGTTTGTATGACAAAGAAAATATTATTGGTTTTGAGTTTAATTTTACTTGCAGGGAATACGGCCAGAGCAAATTTTTATGAAAATTTCAGCTGTTCTCCAAGCCCGTATAACGGAATTTCATTTAGTAATATTACCGGAGTGAATTTTCTTGCCGAAAAAGTCGGTAATGCTGTTATAAAAAATGCAATAAACAAAGATTCTTCCGGAAAATATAAGGTAAATTTACAGTCTTATAATACAGGAGCTTTAAAAAAAGGAGAATTTAAGTCACTTGAAATAAAAGGTAAAAATACCGTTACCGATGAAGTTTATATTTCGGATTTAAGACTTAAAACAATTTGCGATTACAACTACATAGAAATTGATAATAAAAATAAAACAACTACTTTTAAAGAACCTTTCGGAATGACATTTGTTTTGAAGTTTACCGAAGATGATTTGAATAAGACGATGGAAAGTTCTATGTATAAGGAAATGATTAGAAAAGCCAACAACATAGGTAATACTTCAAAATTATTCAATATATCTTCTACTTCTGCCAAAATAGTAGATAATAAATTAAATTATACCTTGTCAGTAGCAGTACCGTTTGTGAATATTAAAAAGGATATTGTTATTGAAACAGGTTTGAAAGCAAAAAGCGGACAAATCAGTTTGGATAATTCAAAGTTAGTTACTGAGAATTTCAAACTTGATATGAGTAAATTAGACAGAATATTGAAATATTTGAATCCTTTGGAATTTGCAATGGGAATATTTGAAGACAGAGAAGCAAAAACTAAGGTTGAAGAAATCTCAATACAAAATAATATAATAACTGTCGGCGGTATCTTTATGATAGATAAAGATGTTGTGACTGAGCAGTAAATAAACGAGGATTAACTTATGAATAAAGCAGCACAAAAACAACTTTTATTATTAATTAGCGGTTTATTAATAATAGCCTTGTCTATATATGTAGGCTTAAGAGTGGTAGGTTCTATTATTACTCCAAAGGAAACTCCGGGAGCAATAGCTGTAACTCAACCTGGTATACCGACACCTGAACCGCAGGAAACTCCGGATGTTCAGCAGGAAACAAAAGAGTATGTGCCGATAGTATTTATAGGTAAAAATTCCAATGGGGAAGAAGTTTATAAAGTAATCAAACGTGAATATAATCATGATGTTGACGGTTCTAAAATCAGATTTGCCATAAATTCTCTAATTATGGGACCTTTGCAGGAAGAAAGAAATGGCGGTATATATTCTGAAGTTCCTACAAACACAAATATTCTTCATATATATGATAAAGAAGATAAGCTAATTATAGATTTATCATCCGGTTTTGCTTACGGCGGGGGAACGGAAAGTGTTTATAAACGTTTATTTCAGCTAATAAAGACGGTAAAGAGAATTAGTAACAAACCGGCATATTTATACATAGACGGAAAACAGGCGGATGTTATCGGCGGTGACGGAATAATGATTACTCAGCCGCTTAGTGAAAGTTCAATTGGTGAATAAATAATGGAGAAAGACTTAGATTATTACCTTAATCTTAATTGGACTCTTATAGAGGGTACAGACCTTGATTTTGAAGGTAAACCTTACCATTATATTATGATTGAAGAAATTCCGAGTTTTTGTTTTTGTGCAAAAAGTATAGAGAAAGCCCATGAAAATTATAAAAAGCAGCTTAAACTTACGTTGATGGTTATGCTGGAAACGGGCGAAAAAATTGTAGAACCCGGCGAAAATGAAGAAGAACCCGACTGGGAAAGTCTTTGCCCGTAAATTTTATTACTTATCTAATAACTTAATAAAATTATTTACTTATTGCAAATAATTAGACAATATACTCTTTACGTAGTTTTGAGTTTCTTTGTAAGGAGGTACTCCGGAATATTTGTCTACTGCATTAGGACCTGCATTATATGCTGCAAGTGCAAGAATAATATTACCGTTATATTTATTAAGCATTGATTTTAAGTATTTAACTCCGCCTTCAACATTTTGTACAGGATTGAATGGGTCATTAACTCCAAGACTTTTTGCTGTTGATGGCATAAGCTGCATTAATCCCATTGCACCCGCTTTTGATTTTGCTTTAGGGTTGAAACCTGATTCCTGTTTAATTAAAGCTTTTACAAGTTTACTGTCTACTCCGTGTTTTTCTGCAACCTGTTCGACCATGTTTAATAGTTGTGATTTAGTTCCGCTTGGGGATGCTTGTGATACTGCGGAAGCTTTCATTATTTCTGATTGCAAATTAATTCCGTTTAAGGAATTTTGCAGCGAAGGATAATCAACGTTATTAATAATTTGAGCATTTACATTTGTTGTAGGGTTACTTCTTAATACGCTCCCGAAATTCGCAGGCTGCGAAGATTGCAATATGCTTTCAAACCCGCTTACCTGACGGTTAGCAGGATATATTGTGTCAATAGGATTTTGACTTATTGGTTGAGCCTGTCCCTGAAGCTTATGTTTAATGCTGTTAACTTGGTTTGTCATAGCACTATAACGCTTCATGGCTTCGGCTTGCCCGCCTGAATTTAGTAAATGTTGTATCATTTCTGAAAACATATCTCTACCCCTGTCTGTATACAGACATTATATGACTACTACCCTTACTTGTTATCATATAAATTAATGATTTTTTTTTGCATGTCAAATAAATTGAGAATTATTAACGCTAAATATTCTCAACTCTCAATTCTCAATTTATTAACTCGCTTACTTTTATGCCTGAGGTGGTTGTTCCCCTCTCATTTCACGTCTTCTTTGAAGTTCTAAGTTATCGGAAAGCAGAGTGCTGTCTTTTACCCCGTTCAAATCAGTCTTATTCTTTGATGCAAGTTTGTTCAGGCGTTCTTCTTTTACTTTTGCGTCTACTTGTTTTTCGTTTTCTTTGTTGCCGCCTATATTAACTTCTTTACCGTCAACCATTGTAGAGCCTTCAACCTGAGCTTTTGCTTCTGAAATTTCAGATTGATGTTCACTGTTAGCTTCTGTATTTGCCTCAATCGTTCTTTCTGCATTTTCGCCGGTGGATTGAGCATTGCTGCCCGTTAAGATATCAGATTTACCCATTGTATAGTATTTATTGTATAAGAAGCCCCATTCACTGTGTCTGTAATCACTATCTTGAACAACTGTTGTTCCGTCTTCTGATACCTGCATTAAAGCGGTATTATCATTACGTTCTTCCGGAGGTACCAAATCAACAAGTTTATTACCTATATTAACAGTTTCGGTACCTGTATCGGTTGTATTTTGTGAGATATCTTTATATTGTGCAAATGCGGCATCTATTTCTTCTAATTGTGCATCATAAACAGCAAGTTTGTTTTGTGCAATATTGCCGTTTCTGTTCAAGTTTTTTGACAAATTGTCTAATTTGTTTAAATCAGATATTTGAATACTTGATTTGTCTGAGGTTATTTTATTTACCAAATTGTCATATTCTTTTTTCTGTGAGCTTACACGTCTTGTTGTTGATTCTGCTAAATTCTTAGCTTCTTCAGCTCTTTTTTCACTTTGATTAACCTGTTCTTCAGAACTGCGTACGGATTCTTCCGAATCACTAATATTTCCTGTACTTTCTACGAGCAGGCTTGCACCTTGATTGTATAGAACTTCCGGACTATTCGGGTCTTCTTTATTTTCAGGTTCGGTTTTATCTTCTTCGGTTTCTTGTACTTCATCGGAATTTTCTTCTGCTTCTGCCTTAATATCCTCAGACTCGACAGAGTTGCTGTCAGCTGCTTTTTCTATGACTTCATCCCGTTGTCTTTCTCCGTTAACAGAATCGTAGGAAACATCTTCCGGTACATTTTCAAGTTTTGCGTAATCTTCAGCCCATTTTAAAACTTCTAAAGGTACATCTTCCCCTTTTCCTGCATGGTCAAGCACTTCTTTAGCCGATAAATCTTTCCAATTTATCGAAACATCTTTTCTTTGCTGAACGATTGTGTTTATTGCCGCATTTACGGCACTTACGGCATCAACCATGAAGTATACTCCTTATCTGTTCACAACGTATATCGGCAAATATTTAAAAAACTTTAGTAATCTGCGTCATATATTACAATTTTGAAATAATTGTAAACTTATGTAACAAAAAGTATATAAATAATAAATAAAAAAGCAATAAATTTTAAGTGAAATTTTTTATATAAATACGAGAGATAAATTTAAGAGAGAGAGGTCATTATGGCAAAGACTATTTTAATGCCGAATACGGTAACTGATACATATAAAAATGCTTCAAAAGCGATTAGCGAAGTTGAATTAAGTAATAAACCTGTTATACATAAATCACTTGTTGAAATTATGAAACAATCATTCTTTCATGGTTCATTTATGTACGGAACAACAAATTTTATAGCTTAAAGCTCGTTGGAAATTATAAGAAAAGGATTTTAGGAAAATATATACAGCCGGCAGATTTTAAAGCCGGCTTTTTATTTACAAGTTTGTAATTAGTTACGTGAAATATTGTTATCAAAGGATTTTGCCTGTAATCATGTCGACAATGTTGTGTACACAATATTGTCGACTTTTAATTTTTTGTTGAATAAGTCATAATAGAATATTGGTTAAAATAACAAAATAAAGGAGAATTAAAAATGACTCAAACTCAAGCACAGTATATTAACAGTAATTTAAAAAAGTTGGCAAATTATATTAATCATTTGGCAGATTTTAGTAAAAAATATAACAAGGGAATAAAAGATTTATGCTCAGAAAGTAAAGCTGATAATATAACAAAATAAGAAAACACTATAAAATATGAGAAAGAAATAAAAGAATCCTATGACAAAGCTATGGAACTTTATAATGATTTAAGACGTATTGCAGACAAATACAGAAACCGAATGAATATAGATAGTGATATTCAATGGTTTTATAACAGATTGAACTCCGCAAAATTACCGATATATGAAAAAGTAACATTGAAATTAGAATCGTCAAAACAAAATGGAATATCAACCGGTGGTGCTGCAAATATTTTACAAGGCAATATTTCAAAAAGTGATTCAGATATAGAGAAAGAAGAATTTGAGAGAGAGGTGAAAAATTGGGAAGAAAAAATTAAAAATAATATTGAGCATCCTATTTTGGGAAAAACTGGTGGAACAGTTTATAATATCATAAATAAACACCCTAGTCCTGATGCTGTAGGTATGATAAATCTTGCATCTGGGAAACATTTACCTTTATATACAAAAGACGCAATAAAAATAAAAAATATATTTGATAAGAAATTAGATAAATTTGATGATGGTTATTTATTAGGTTGGCAATCATATATGGTTGACAAGATAAGTTATCAGTTTGAAGATTTTGATTATAATTTAGATGATATAAAAGGGTATATTTTTAAAAAGAATTCAGCTGTGGTAAAAAGAATAAAAAACAACGAAGAATTTAAAAATATACTGTTAAAACACAATAATGAAATTGAAAAAGGAAAAAGTTTTTCAGACAGATTTAGGGATGATTACAATTTACATAATGCTTTTGGTAGTGTAGATTTTTTTAATGGCGGACTTGACAAAAGAGGTAATTTACATTTATATATGTTTGACACATACGATTTTAACAAAGGTGAAAATGCAAAACTAGAAGCAGGCAGGCGACAAATGTTAAAAGGCAATTTAAAAGGATTTTTCTCTATTCACGAAATTGTTATTAAAAAGAAAGATTTAGAAAAATATGGACTACAAATTATTAGGTAAAAATATTGTGGAATATCTGCTAAGGGTATTTTGTTTTATACTTGTTGTAAAATGTTTATTTCATAATATTGGATCAATATTTGTTTTATTACTTTTTCCTATAATTTTTACGTTACTAATAATTATGGGAATATTTATCGATACAGATAATATTTCAGAGATTCAAAGTTGGAATATATACACTAATGTATTTGTGTATGTATCTTCTTTTTTTACATTATATTTTTTAGCAAAAATCTTTGGTATATTCAAAAAACTGGATAAGCTAAATATATTTGTAACTCTAACAATTATATCTATTATAAGTTATTTATTAATACTTGTCGGAAGAATAAACTTTTTAGTAGATGAGATAACTTACAGAGATGGCTTAGAATATGCCTACACAATGTATTTGTTAATTCCTGCATTTTTATTGTACAAATTTTTCGGTTTTTTAACTCAAAAGTTTCCGTTTCCGTTTAAAAAAATAGGATATTACACATCAATAGAGTTTGTAAAAGATTTGTGCTCAAAAATAAAGAAAAATTATATCAAAAGACCTTAACCTGTATTTTCACAATCCATGATATAATCATACCGAAAGAAAAATTAAAAGAATTATGGAAATAGCTTGTAATGTTCATTTCAATGTACGAAATTAATTAACTTTATATTTTATACTCTCTCTATTACTTGCGAAAATAATATACTCATGATACTATCAGTGTGTGTTATAGTTAAAAAGGAGAATAGGTTTAATGGTTTGTACTTTAGAAAAAAATGCGTCCAAAACAATAGAAAAGGCTTTAAAAGTTTTAGATAAAAAGAATTTTGCTTTTATAATGCATAATGGCAGCTTTCCTTCAAAAGAAGGGGAGAATACCGGTTTTGGTACTATAAATTCAAATGGCGGCAAAGAGTTTTTGGATTGGGCAAGCGGAATTTTTACATCAGTACAACTAGGACCTGCGGGTAAAACAAAGAGTTGTGATTCTTCTCCTTATACAGGAACTATATTTTCAGGTAATCCTCTTTTTATTGACTTAAAACAGTTAACTGAGGATAAATGGTTAAATATATTGTCTGTTGATACCTATAACAATATTGTTGCGGAAAATCCTAACAAAGACACAAACAAAACAGCATATTCTTATATTTATAAAAAACAAGATGAGGCTTTGAGAGAGGCTTGGGAGAATTTCAAAAAAATTAATAATAAAAAATGGATGAAGGAATTTTCTATTTACAAAAGAGAAAATGATTCTTGGTTAGATAAAGATAGTTTATATGAAGCTTTATCTATAGAACATGGCAATGATTATTGGCCGATGTGGGGTTCAGAAACAGATAAGAATTTATTTAATCCGAAATCTATTGAACAACAATTAGAATATGGAAAACGTATTGCAGAAATTTCCGAAAAATATTCTGATGATATTGATTATTACAAATTTATCCAGTTTGTGCTGAATAAACAAAATGAAGAAACTCTAAAATATGCAAAGAAAAAAGGTATAAAAATGATTGCTGATCGTCAAGTTGCTTTTTCAGACAGAGATTGCTGGGCATACCAATCACTATTCCTTGAAGGTTGGATGTTAGGTTGTCCTCCTGATTATTTCTCAAAAGATGGGCAAGCTTGGGGTTTCCCTGTTATGAATCCTGATAAATTATTTAAATCAAACGGTAATTTAGACGAAGGCGGTATCTTAATGAAAAATCTTTTCAAGAAGATGTTTAAAGAAAATCCGGGCGGTGTCAGAATAGATCATATTGTAGGGCTTATCGATCCTTGGGTATATAAAGCAGGTAAAAAACCTAAAATAGAAGAAGGTGCCGGCAGATTATATTCTTCTCCTGAACATGAATTTTTAAAACAATTTGCAATTCCTTCATTAGAGGATTTAGATGATGAAATTCCGGCAGATAAAGAAAAAAGAGTAAAAACATTAACAGATAAACAGATTAAGTTATATGGAAGATTAATAGAAAAAGTTGTAATAGCAGCAGCAAAAGAAGAAGGGCTTGATAAAGATGCTATCGTTTGTGAGGATTTGGGAACTTTGACAAATCCTGTGGCTGCAGTTATGAAGGCTTACGATTTGCAGGGTATGAAATTGACTCAATTTACAGAACCTGAAAAACCTGAAGATCCATACAGATATAAAAATATTAACGAAAGATGTTGGGCGATGGTTGGTACTCATGACAATGAACCTATAAAGATGTGGGCAGATTCAATGATAAACTCTCATGAAGGATATTTGCATGTGAAAAATCTTGTAGAAGATTTGGACTTTCCTGATTGGGATAATAAAGATGAATTGATTGTTGAATTAACTAAAAATGCAGAATTTTTAGCACAGACTAAACTTGTTGAAATTTTTGCCTCAAAGGCTGAGAATATTCAAATATTCTTTACGGATTATTTCAATGTTTATGATGTTTATAACAGACCGGGAACTTCCGGAGATGCAAATTGGAGCCTACGTTTGCCTGATAATTATAAAGAATTAAATTCAATAAATCTTGCAAATATTTTAAAACTTGCTATTATAGCAAGAGGAGAAAAATTTGCTAAGAAAAATCATAAATTAATAGAGGAATTAAGTGAGATATAGAATTATGTTGAAGAAAATTTTTACAACTGCATTTGTTTTGGTATGTGCGACTTGCACGATTGCTATGGCTGATCCTGCCAATGAAGCGAAATTACAGTACAATCAGGGTGTGGATTATTACAGAGCAGGACAGTACAGTTCTGCGGTAAATTCTTTCAGAAAAGCGATTGCTTTGGATGCAAATTATATAGATGCTTATTATAATTTGGGTGTAATTTTGCAACAAATGAACAATGATACGGAAGCTTTAAGTGTATTCAAACAAATAATGGTGAGAAAGCCAAATGATTATGAGGCTATATATAATGCTGCGGCATTAAGTTATAAACTTGGTCAGACCGCAAATGCAAAAAAATATCTTGCGCTTATTCCTGCAACAAGTCCGGTGATTGGTAAGGCAAGAGCTTTAGCGGCTTCTATGAATACTGATTTGCAGACAATTTCAACCGAGTTGAAGGAACAGGCAGAGGCTAATACTTCAAAGATTTCACAGGATAACGGTAGCTACAACAATATTCCGAGTCCGACGGGTATTACAACCGACAAAAACGGTAATCTTTATGTAGCAAGTTTTAGTGATAATTCTATAACTAAAATAACACCGCTTGGAGCAAGAAGTACCCTGTTAAAAAGTTCTCAATTAAATGGCCCTATTGATATTGAGTGCGATAGTGAAGGAAATATTTATGTTGCAAACTATAATATTGATAATGTAATAAAGATAACTCCATCAGGT
>Ga0247611_10004318_pt1 | contig 19838 bp, 22 predicted proteins | sample 177DNAGHGhighgp2_FD_192422 | JGI IMG/M metagenome (GOLD analysis project Ga0247611, IMG submission 192422) | Sheep rumen microbial communities from Palmerston North, Manawatu-Wanganui, New Zealand - 1770 DNA GHGhigh gp2 | ecosystem: Host-associated > Mammals > Digestive system > Stomach > Rumen...
TTATTTTCTTCTTTTTCTTTTTTTTTCTTTGTTTCTGGCTTTGGCTCTTTATCTTCTTCTTTTACTGTTTTTTTCTTTGTTTCTGCCTTTGGCTCTTTATCTTCTACTTTTACTGTTTTTTTCTCTTTTTTTGCCTTTGGCTCTTTATCTTCTGTTTTTGCTGTTTTTTTCTTTGGCATTTCTATTTTTTTATCTGTTTTAGATGTTATTTTTTCTTTCTTTTCTAAATTTTCATTTTTTAATTCATCTTTATCAGATTTTTTCATTATTATCCCCCTCTTATTTTATTTTTGCCATTTTTATTATGATGTCACTTAATTCCATTTCAAGCTGTTTCGATTGTTCCTTTGATATTTCTGTATTTTCTAGCTCTTTAATTATTTGTAACTTTCTATTCTGTAATCTTTCTTTGTTATATATTAAAATAACATCTTCTATACATTTCTTTACAGATGTTATCTCATAATCTGTAACCATAATTTCACTTATATGTTCTTGTATAATTTCATCTTCTATATTGGCGATAAGTGATACAATATTTTCAGTATTATATTCCCCAGATGATATAATTTTTTCAAATATAATTTTATTTTCTTCAATTTTTAAATCTTCTATACTTATATTTGCCTTAATTAATTCTAATGATTCACTAGGATTATTTATCATCAAATAAAGTAACATATTTTCTCTTTTTTTAATAATATCATTAACTATAGGATTATCTTTATCATTTTTTTCAACTTTAGAAATATTTTTTTCTAAAATAGATTCTTTCTTTCCTTTATATAATGTTTTATTTATTTCAGCATAAAGAGCTTCTTTTGATATATCATATTGTTCAGAAATTTTATCAATATAAATTTCTCTTTCAATTTTATTTTCAACGTTTGTCAATATCTCTGTTATTTTTTTTAAAAATGTAATTTTATCCTTTACATTATCTAAATTATAGTCATCCTTTAGTGTTTTAATTTTAAATTCAACAAGAGAAATTGCATTATCAACTAAAATTTTGAATCTACCACTTCCATATTTAATGATATATTCATCAGGATCTTTTGCCCCATCCATTTGTAAAACTCTTGCATCACAATTTTGTTTTTCTAGTACTTCAATTCCTCTTTTTATTGCTGTTTGTCCAGGTCCATCTGAATCATAAGCAAATATAACTTGTCTACTGTATTTTCTAAGCAATCTTGCTTGTTCATCTGTAAGAGCTGTTCCAAGTGAAGCAACAACATTGTCAAATCCTCTTTGATAAAGTGAAATTGCATCCATATACCCTTCTACTAGAATAATTCTTTTATCTTCCGATTGTTTTGCTAAATTTAGTGCAAATAGATGCTTTTTCTTTGAATAAATCAAATTTTCATTTGAATTTATATATTTTCCTTTATCAGTATCGTTTAACCTTCTACCTCCAAAAGCAACTGGCTTTCCATTTACAGAAATTATTGGAAACATTAAACGCCTTCTAAATCTATCAATATATTCTCCTCTATCTGTTTTATATACCAATCCTGTTGCCAAAATTTCATTATCTTTAAATCCTTTTGTCTTTAAAAATGTATATAATTCATTATATTCGCCGGAATAGCCAATTTTAAAGGACTGTAATGTTTTATTGTCTAACTTCCTTGTTTTTACATAATCTTGTGCAATTTTTGCAATAGGTAAATATAATCTTTCATGAAAAAAATTAGTTGCTTCAATATTTATTTTGCTCATTTTTTCAATTAAATATTGTTTTTTATTAAATTCTTCATCATTTGCCTTAGGTAAAGTTACATGACCTCTTTCTGCTAAAAATTCTGCTGCTTCAATAAATGACATTTTTTCCATTTCCATAATAAAACTAAAAATATCTCCACCTTTTCCACACCCAAAACAATGATAATATTGTCTATCTGGCGAAACAGAAAAAGAAGGTGATTTTTCTTTATGAAATGGACATAAGCCCATATAATTTTTTCCACTTCTTCTCAATATAACATATTGTGATATAACATCAACTATATCATTAGCATTTCTTATCTCCTGTTTTAATTCATCATTATATTGTACCATTATAAAAACCTTTCTTTTATATTATTCGACGAATATTTTTTAAATCCTTCTTTATTTGTCAAAAAGTAAACATAAATTTTTTACAAATTTGTAAAAAAAAGACTACTTCAAAAGTAGTCTTCTAATTTTATATTTTTACATATGTATAAAGGTTTTTACAATACCATCCATATCATTTTCATTTTTGTTATTATCAGTATCACTATTACCAATATTATGTAATTCATATGATGAATTTATTTTTCCTTCAACTAAAGTTTCTATTTCATCTTTTTGCTTATCTTCTGCTAACATTAATTCACTAACTAATATTTGTTTTGCATTTACAAGCATTTTTTTCTCAGTTGTAGATAATCCTTTTTCTTTTTGTTTAAATGTTAAATTTCTAACAATATCTGCAATTTCAAATACATTCCCAGATTTCATTTTCTCAACATTATCTCTATATCTTTTGTTCCATTTCATTGACATTTCAGTACAATCTTGTTCTAATACATTAATTACTTTTCCGGCTGTTTCTTTATCTATAATATTTCTAACGCCTATTTCTTCTGCTTTTGCAGTAGGTACCATTACTTTAACTTCACCAGGCATCTTAATTATATAGTAAGCTTGCTTTTCATCTAAAACATCTCTTTCTTCTATTGTTTCAATTACTCCAGCGCCATGCATTGGATATACTATTTTGTCTCCTACTTTAAACATCTATCTCCAACTCCTTCCAAGTATATTTGTTTTTACTTTATTATTATAACACATTTTCCATAAAAAGTCAAAAGTTTTTTTCCTAAAATTTACACTTTTATTTACTTGTAGAGCCAAAGCCTCCTACACGCTCACCTTCAGCAGAATCATCATCTGTTGTAAAATATTTTTGAAAAATTGCCTGTCCTATTGCATCACCTTTTTTTATTTCTACTGGCTCTGATTTAATATTATAAAATGCAAACATAATATGTCCATCATTATCTGGATTTTCATAATAATCTTTATCAATTACGCCTACACTATTTGCTAATATTAATCCTTTTTTCCCTGGATTAGAACTTCTATTATATAATAAAAGTACTTCATCATCAGCCATATATGCTTTTAATCCAGTCTTAATTAATGTGGGTTTTTGTCCCTTTTCAAAAGCAGGAATTATACAATCCTCTGCTGCCTCTATATCATATCCTGCTGAAAATTTTGTTTTTCTAATTGGAATATTAATCCCTTTATCTTCAAATCCTTTTGCTACTTCAAATCCTCTAATTTTCATTTTTTTCTACCTCCTATTTTTTGAGATTATATCATTAATTTTTCTATTTTGCAATACTAAAAGGATCTCATGCTTGACATAAATTTACTACAATATAAACAAAACATATGAATTTTAATTATTTAAAAACTCTTGGAACTCTACTTGAAATTGTACTCATAATCTCATAATTAATAGTTCCACACTCTTTAGCTACTTCATCTAATGTAATATTTTCATTATCCCAAATCCAAACATCATCACCTATATTCACTTTATTCAAATCAGTCACATCAACCATAATTCCATCCATACAAACTTTACCAATTATCCTTGCAATATTACCGTTTATATAAACCTTTCCTCCGTTTGACAACTCTCTTCTTAATCCATCTGCATATCCAATCGGAATTGTTGCAATTTTTGTTTCTCTTTTGGTTATAAAGCTTCTTGAATATCCAATACTTGTTCCTACTTTAACTGTTTTTAGAAAAGTTATTTTTGATTTCAATTTACAAACTGGTCTTAAATTAATTTTATCTAAAATTCCATCACCTGATGAATACCCATACATAATAATTCCTGGACGTACTAAATTATATTGAGCTTCTGAAAAATTAATTAATCCATTTGAAGCTTCTGCATGAATATATTTCAGATTTTCAACTTTTTGTTTTACTATTTTGAGTGCTTTTTCAAATGACTGAATTTGTTTTTTTGTATATTCATAATCACTATCTGCTGCAGACATATGTGTATAAATTCCTTCTATTTTTATATTTGGATATTGCATAATTAAATCAACATATTCTTTAACACTATCTGGATGAATTCCTGTCCTTCCCATTCCAGTTTCAATTTCTAAATGAACCCTAAAATAATTATTTTTTGTTCCTAATATTCTAATAAATTCCTTGTTTGAAACTCCTATTGTTAAATCATTTTCTATAATTTCATCTATTTCTTCAAAATCCGGTTGATTTAATATAAAAATTTCTTTTTTATAACCAATTTCACGAAGCTTTTTTCCTTCATCACTAATTGCAACTGCCACAATATCAAATTCATTTATAATATCTAATCTTGTATTAATATATGTACCATATGCATTTGCTTTTATAACTGGCATAATTTTTGTATTATTAGTTATTTTTGACTTTATAGAATTTATATTATATTTAAAATTCTCTAAATTTACTTCCATAATAGTAGGACGCATTTTTAATCACCTTCCTATTTTAATTTTATGAATATTAATAAAAAAAAATACACCTTCAATTTTATTTTTCCATAACCTATTTTTATTATGGTATACTAATCAAGGTGTATTACTTCATTTATATTTTAATAATTTTCAGCTTTTACTTCAAAAAAAGATTTTGGATGAGAACATACTGGACAAATTTCTGGTGCCTCTTTCCCTATACAAATGTGTCCGCAATTTCTGCATTTCCATATCTTATCTCCATCCTTTGAAAATACCAAATTCCCTTCAATATTTTCTAATAATTTTAAATATCTTGCTTCATGCTCCTTTTCAATTTTTCCAACAGCTTCAAATAAGTAAGCTATTCTGTCAAATCCTTCCTCTTTTGCTTCTTTTGCAAATTTATCATACATATCTGTCCACTCATAATTTTCACCAGCTGCAGCAGCCTTCAAATTTTCTTCCGTTGATGGAATTTCTCCTCCATTTAATAATTTGAACCAAATTTTTGCGTGTTCCTTTTCATTTAAAGCTGTCTCTTCAAAAATTGCAGCAATTTGTTCATATCCATCTTTTTTTGCTTTGCTTGCAAAATATGTGTATTTGTTTCTTGCTTGAGATTCTCCTGCAAAAGCCTCCATTAAATTTTTTTCTGTTTTTGATCCTTTTAACTCTGGCATAATCTTATTTCCTTTCTACTATATAAATTAATTTGAAGCTTCTTTACATGACTTACAAATTCCTTTTATTACTATTCCATTTTCAAAAATTTCTACTCCATATTGTCTATAAATGTCATCTTTTAATGTTCCAAAATTATAATCAAAATTATAAATTTTTTTGCATTTTACACAAACAACATATCCTTGATTTTTTTTATTTTTAGAATACTCATATCTGCTTGGATCATTTGAAATTGAAATTTGAGTTAATACTTTATTTTTTACAAGCATATTTAGATTTCTATAAACAGTACTTCTACTAACTGCTGGATCTTTTTGCTTTGTAGTAAAATATATTTCTTCTGCGGTTGGATAATTATTTAATAATTTAATAGTTTCAATAATTTCTTCTCGTTGTTTTGAATAGTTTGCCATAAAAGCTCCTTTAAAACAAATTTAATTGTTTTTTAAATTATAACATATTAAAAATCTTTTTCAAGTATTTTTATTTCTTTGGTTCTAACTTTTTTGTTCCACCCATATATTTCCATAATACTTCTGGAATATCAACACTTCCATCTTCATTATAATGATTTTCTAAAAATGCTATCAACATTCTAGGTGGTGCTACTACTGTATTATTTAAAGTATGAGGATAATAATTTCCTTTTTCGCCTTTAACTCTAATACCTAAACGTCTACTTTGCGCATCTGTTAGGTTTGAACAACTTCCAACCTCAAAATATTTTTTTTGTCTTGGGCTCCATGCTTCTACATCTACGCTTTTTGCTTTTAAATCTGCTAAATCTCCACTGCAACATTCTAGTGTTCTAACTGGTATATCTAAACTTCTAAATAATTCAACTGTATAATTCCACATTTTGTTAAACCAATTATAGCTTTCTTCAGGTTCACATATAACAATCATTTCTTGCTTTTCAAATTGATGAATTCTATATACTCCTCTTTCCTCAATACCATGAGAACCTTTTTCTTTTCTAAAACATGGAGAATAAGATGTCATAGTATATGGTAAATTTTCTTTTTTTAGAATTTCGCCTTTAAACTTTCCAATCATAGAATGTTCACTTGTTCCAATTAAGTATAAATCTTCCCCTTCTATTTTATACATCATTGCATCCATTTCTTCAAAACTCATAACACCTGTTACAACATCAGAACGAATCATAAATGGTGGAACACAATATGTGAATCCTTTATCAATCATAAAATCACGTGCATATGTAATTATTGCAGAATGTAATCTTGCTATATCTCCAATTAAATAATAAAATCCATTTCCAGAAACACGTCTTGCACTATCTAAATCTAAACCTGATAAACTTTCCATTATATCTGCATGATATGGTATTTCATAATCAGGAACAACAGGTTCACCAAATTTTTGTAGTTCAACATTTTCGCTATCATCCTTGCCTATTGGCACAGATTCATGTATTATATTTGGTATTTTCATCATAATTTCAGTAACTTTTTGACTATATTCTGCTTCTAATTTTTCGTTTTCCTCTAATTCCAAATTTATTGTATTCACTTTTTGTTTCACTTTTTCTGCCTCATCTTTTCTACCTTGTGACATTAAATTTCCAATTTCTTTACTAAGTGAATTTCTCTGACTACGTAACTCATCACCATTTAATATTAATTCTCTTGATTTTTTATCTAGTTCAATAACTTGATCAACAAAATCTATTTTATGAATTTGAAATTTTTTTCTTATATTTTCTTTAACTATTTCTGGATTTTCTCTTAAAAATTTTATATCTATCATTTTTTTCTCCTTTTATTTAGTATAATCATTTTCTAAATCTTCACATAATTCAAATCTATGCTTTTGTCCTGTTATATTATCTAGTCGTTCCGGAATTTCCTCTAAAAACATTTTTTCAGGTCTTATCCAAATATTGGAATCTGAACGATCATAAATTGGTTTATAAACAACAATTCTTTCTTTTGTTTCAGAATCAAGTGCAACACCTTCTACAAAGTAATAATTTCCTTTAAAATGTCTATATACTTTACCTATTTTAACCTCTTTCATGATATCCTCCTTTAATATTAATTGTAAAAGCATTAAAATAATTTTTCTAATTTATACTCTTTTTCTAATTTTTCATTTAAATAAATGTTTGAAACTAGTTCTAATTCTTTCATATATTTTTCTTTTAAATCAAATGAAAATATTTTTTTGGAATCTGCCATCATTATATATTTTATTGCTGTTTTTGTTGGTTCGGATATAGATATAGCACCTGTATCTTGTTTACTACATGCATTACATTTAAATCCATTATCTTTAAAACTAAAATGCGTAATATTATCAGTTCTTTTACACGATACACATTCTCTTATATTAGGACTAAATCCACTTATTTTTAGCAGCCTATTTAAAAACTGTCGTAACAAAATCTAAATTCTTATCCGTTTCTGAAATAGCGTATAATGTGTTTAAAAAAAGTTTTAATGTATTATAAGAATTTTGATTTTCTGTTGTAACATCATTAACTATTTTAGTAATATATATTGCATAAGTAAGTTTATCTAAATCTGTTCTAATATTATAAAAAAGTTCTATTGTATCAACTGAATTAATTGAATACGTTTCTCCACTTTTATAAAGTAGATATTCTCCAAAAGCAAAAATCTGTGTTCCTGCTAAAAGCAAGCTTTTAGGGCGTCTTGCTCCCCTCGCAATACATGATATTTTTCCTAAATTAGGTGTCAACATTGTAAGCATCTTATCAAAATCTCCCATATTACTTTCTAGTAATATCACTCCATTTACTTTTATCAGTTTCATTCAAACTTCCTTTTATATTTTCTTCTAATTTTTTTGTTTCTTTAAATTCAAGATATACATTTATATCTCCTGTTTTTTTAAACGCATTCCATGCCATATCTTTAATCATATCATCGCTCCTTATTTTTTTCTTTTGTTATTTTAACCAAAATAAATTATTTAATAATTATTTTTAGATAACAATTTATTCCATTTTATTTCATATTTTAGAACGAATATTGATATAATTATTGGTTTTTTTGCATTATATAAGTATTACTGTAATTTAAATTTTTGAATTATACTTTCTTTTTCTTGCCAATCTTCTTTAACTTTTACCCATATTTTTAAATTTACTTTTTCATTTAACATTTTTTCTATATCATATCTAGCAGATGTAGATATTTTCTTAAGCATACTTCCATTTTTTCCAATAATGATTCCTTTATGTGATTCTTTAATTGTATATATAGTTGCATCAATATTAAATATTTTTTCATTTTTCATTGTTTTTCCAGTTTTAAATTTTTCTACTTCAACATATATACCATGAGGAACTTCATCTTTTAAATAGATTAATGACTTTTCACGAATTGTCTCTTCTATTATTTGTCGTGTTGTTTGATCTGTATATTCCTCTTTATCATAATACATTGGACCATTAGGTAATAAATTAACAATTTCTGAAATTAATTCTTCTATTCCTTTATGATTTGTAGCAGATATTGGTATTATTGCTTTAAAATCATATTCTTCACTATATATTTTTATTAATTTTAATAATTTTTCTTTTTCAATTAAATCTATCTTATTTATAACTAATATACAATTTTTGTTCAATGATTTTAATTTTTCAATTATTTTTTTATCTCCTGGACCAATTTCATTTGATGTAGCTTCTATTAAAAAAACTATAATATCAACATCTTGTAAAGTAGAATATGTAGTATTTATCATTGTTTCGCTTAATTTTGTTTTAGGCTTATGTATTCCAGGTGTATCAGTAATAATAATTTGATAATCATTACTATTTAAAATAGCTTTTATTGCTGTTCTTGTAGTCTGTGGCTTATTTGCCGTAATAGCTACTTTTTCATTCATCAAACAATTTAATAATGTTGATTTTCCAACATTAGTTCTTCCAATAAAGGAGACAAATCCAGATTTAAAATTCGAATTCATATTTTCCCTCTCTAACTATTCAAATACAACCTCAGAATCAATTGGACAAATATTAATCCATGTATTACCATCATTTACATCAATTTCATTTCCATCCAAATCAACATATTGTGTTTGAACACCTATAGCTGTTTTTCTACATTTAATTTTTATTGCTTTACCATTTGTAATATAATATCCATCTACTGTTTTAAAATTATCTAAGTCTTGTCTGCCTTTGTTTTCACCATCATTTAGAGTTGTATTTCTTATAAATTCAATAATTATATTTTTCGTAGTAACATCTTCACCAGTTAATTCATCTGTTTGTTTTTTTCCTTTTGAATATCTTACATATCTACCAGTTGAATCATTATAATTATATTGAACCTTATGATTTGTAGAATATGGAATTGTAATAGTATTTGCCACTTTAGCATCTTCATTATTATCAAATGTTACCTCATCTGGTACATAATTAAGCACACTTTCTTTTGTTGATGTTGTACTATAATTATTTTTCTTACTAATTTCCAAAATACTTGCTATACTTGTATATGCATTATGTGGTGCTGATTTATGAGATACTCTCCAATATAGAGACTTAGAAGTTCTTGATTTACCTGTATCATAAATTTGTCCATTTATATCTGCAATATTAAATGTTTTTATATAGTTTTGTGCTTGAGGACTTTGTCCTAAATGTGCATATATAGCATCACTTTCTAAAGCATAATCAATAAAATAATGTCTTGCACTTCTAATTGGACCAACTGTAATATCCTCATTTGAAACATCAACTCCTTTAAATAATGCCATTAATCTTGTTTCGCCACCTTCAACAATGATTTCATATACAAGAAATGCTTTATTTAAAGCCGATTGTGGCTGAGCTTTTACATTATTGTCTATCATAAATGCAATTGGTCTATCATTTCCGTTAAAAATTTTTATATTCTTTTTTTCTTCTACAACTGGTTCTTCTGTAATAATTGTTTCCTCTGCTTTATTTAATATTTCTATTTCAGTTTTTGTATTTTTTTTGGAAATTTTCCCCACTAATATAATTCCTAATATAATTATTAGAGTTAAAACTATTCCTACAAATATTTTCATTTTATTATTCATAATTAATTTCTCCTACATTAATATAATTTTAGGTATAAACAATATAGATCCTATTATAATTGATATCACAGCAACACTTAAAACTGCTCCACTTGCTATATTTTTTCCTATTTTTATTTTTTCATTATATTCTTCACTATATAAATCAAATACAAATTCTATAGCAGAATTCATAATTTCTGCAAATATTACAAGCCCAATTGTAAAAAATAAAATCATAAATTCTGTTCCAGATAATTTAAAAATTATTCCAAATATAATAGCAATTATTGCAAATAAAATCTGTATTCTTATATTTCTTTCATTTTTTAGAACATATTGTATTCCTTTAATACTTTGATTTAACGCTTCAAAAAAATTTTTATTTTTCCATCTCTTATTTGTCATAGCTTGTCCTTTTTATATCTAATAATTCTAAAACATTTTCCTCTTTTGCTCTCATTTGAATTTTATCTTCTTCTTTTATATGATCTTCTCCCATCAAATGATAAAAACCATGCACTAACATATAAGCTAACTCTCTTTCAAAACTATGTCCGTACTCTTTTGCTTGTTCTTCTACTCGCTCTACAGAAATAACTATATCACCTAAAGCTTCTTCTTCTGATACAAGTCTAATTTCATCTTTTTCAAACATTGGAAACGATAAAACATCTGTTTCTTTATCAATATTTCTATATTGCTTATTTAATTTCTTTATTTCAGAAGGTGTTGTTAAAATAATACTAACATATAGTTTACTATCAATTAGTTTTTCCACTTCAAAACATTTTGAAATAACTCTATTTATCAATTCATCATATTTTTGATTTTCGTCTAACTCTTTATATTCAATATCTACACACTGTTTCATATTTCTTCCTTTATCTTTGATTTTTTTATAAATTTTATATTTTGTACTTTTTTATAATTTGAAGATAATATTTTCATTACACCAAATTCAATTAATTTATGTTTATAAAATTTACGAATTTGTCTAGTTTTAGGTCCATTATCTTTTACTAAATAAAGCTCTCTTTTTAATATTGCAATTTCTCTTTGCTCATCTGATTCAGCTTTATTATATTCATTTAAAAACTTTTTATATTTTTCTCTTTCTGATGAATTTTCCCAATATACTTTTGTTGATAATAATTTATCATTATATTTTTTTATTATATGTAATAAAGTTTGATATACCTCTTCTTTTTTTACATCATTCTTAGTATTAATAATTAACTCTCGTGCATCATTTAATAATTTTTGATAGCATTGTTCTGCTGCAACTAATGGCAAACTATGTGTAAATAATACTCTACTCATTCCAAGCAAAATAACATTTTTTTCTAAAAAATCTCTTTCATCTAGTTTACCAATATCAAATCTGTCAAGCTCATCATAATCATCTTTTATTTTATCAAATTCCTTGAAATCTCCTTCAAGTTTTAGAGGTATAATTTTTTTTACATATTCTTCAATAGTTGAAAAAATATTTTTATATAGTTCTTGCTGATCTAAATTTTTTTCTTTTATACCATCTGCTAGCTTTACTGAATAATTTTTCAATATTGATTTATATAATTCATCACTTTTTTTTATGTACAATGTTTTATAACGATTTATTGCTTTTTCTTTGCCAGAATTTAATAGACTTTCATAATCTAAATCCAATAAAAATTTCTGTTTTCTTGCTTTATACTCATTATAATCTTTATCTTTTATATGAACCACATTATAATAATTAGACAATGCCTGTTGTTCAAAAGTCGACGCATTTCTGCTTTTTACCTTTTTATAGACTGAATCCATAATATATTTATCGATTGCTTCTAAATATAATGTGTAACTTTCTTCATATCGATTTTTTGCATTTTCTTCTTTGGTTGTATCTTCTTCATCTTTGGTAATATTATAGTTTTCATATGCCTTTAAAACAGCATTTCTTTTCAAGTTAATAAGCATTCCATTTAATCCTACTTTTGTAGGAATTAATAATTTTGTTAAAGTATTTGATATTTTGTTAAAAAATGTAGTGTCATTTGCAAGTATTTTTAAACCTCTTTCTTCCATACCAACTAAATTCCTTTCTTCAATCTTTAGTTCCTATTTTCTCTTCGACTGAATAAATTACTTTAACTGTTACGCCATCTTCTTCAACATCTTTAGCTACGGATTTACTAACTTGCGAAGAATCTGAGATATTCAATTCGTTATCTAATTCATTTTGTAGCTCATTTGTTATTTTCTCGACAAGTTCCTTTTCCGTATATGTTTTAAAGTATTTTTTTAATTCAAAATTAGTAATATTGATAATTTCAATTGGAATATAATAATTAGAAAATAGTTTTAATTTTTTATATGCTTTTATTGTATCACAATTTTTAAATTTTGGAACCCCTTTATTGAAATTTATTTTAAAATTTTTTATATAAATTTCTACATTTTTTTCTATATTTCCCGTTCTCTCGCTAATTTCCTGAATAAAAGACTCTTTTTTATTTTTTTCATATGTATTTAAAATATAAATATCAGCATCAGAATTTACTTCTCGTATTCCAGTATATTTTCCTTCCATAACTCCTTCAACTAACAAATCTCCTACGGAAACCATATCTCCGAATATTTTTTCTTGGTGTTCCTTGTCGTACAATCATTTTGGAAACAATTCCAGACTTATTTGCAATAATGTTAGATGGTTTATTTTCAATAATTTCTGGCCTTTCTGTAGCTTCAACAATTTTTACAATCGCATTAGTTCCCTTTATATTAATTCCAATCCAGGATAAATCCTTTCTTTTTAATCTTATATCATTTTTTATTTTATCTAAATCTAAATTTGACTTTAATTTCCCTTCTGCAATTCCATAATTTGATAATTCTGATAAAATTTCTTCCTTTGAAATTTTATTATTTCCTTCAATCTCAATATTCCAAATAAATCTTGTTATACAAAAACAAAAAAATGCAATTAGCAAAATTGCAATTACAAATATTTTTCTTTTTCTATATTTTTTTATTACAAAAGGAAGTCCTTTTTTTCCATCTATTCTTACTCGGCAAGATGTTTTTTTTGCAATATGCCTAATGTTTATAAAATCTGACCTTTTTATTTTTGCTCTCAAGATAGTTCCTTTTTCTATTGTTAAATCCCATAATATAATATTTTCATTTTTACATATATTAATAAATCTTTCAATAAAAAATCCTTCAACGTAAATGTTAACAATACCAATAATATACATATATAGTAACTTTAATAACACTAATTATCCACCTTCTTATTTTCAAATTCTAAATTATCAATTTTACCAGTAACTAAAATATCATCTTCAGTCATTTGACTTAATGTCAAATTAAAACCATTTATATTTATATTTCCAATATGTGTACTTATTTTTACAAAAATATTTTCATATTCCAAAATTCCTTTAAAATTTTCAATAAGTATTTCATCAAAACCTGTTATTGTTATTTTTGGTACTTTTGTCATAACTTCCCTTGGAATTTCTAACATCTCATTTAATTTATTCAATTTTCGCATATAAACACCTACCTGCATTTTTATTTACTGTATTATATGCAAAATATAGATTGGTATTACAATTTTTATTATTAAAAAAAGACTGGTTTTTAAACCAGCCTTAATACATTAATTAATTTAATATTTCTAAACAATCCTTTTCTTTGTTTAAAACAACTTTAATAATTGAACCTTCTTTTATATTTTGTGCAATCATTTCTTTCGCAATCATTGTTTCTATTTCTGATTGAATTGTTCTTTTCAAAGGACGTGCACCAAAATTAATATCATATCCCTTTTCTATAATAAATTCAATTGCTTCTTTAGTTACATCCAAATCAAAACCTTTTATTAATAATCTTTTCTTTAAATCATCAATTAATAATTTTACAATATCAAAAATTTCTTTTTCTGATAAAGCATTAAAATAAATTATATCATCTAAACGATTTAAAAATTCAGGTCTAAAATGATTTTTCAACTCTCTATCTATTATATTTTTTGCTTCTTCATCAATTTTTTTGTATTTTGAAATACTATCTAATATCACATTAGAACCAATATTTGATGTTAATATTATAATTGTATTTTTAAAGTCAATTAATCTTCCTTGCGAATCAGTAACTCGCCCATCATCTAAAATCTGCAAAAATATATTAAATACATCTGGATGTGCTTTTTCTATTTCATCAAATAATAATACAGAATAGGGTTTTCTTCTAACTGCTTCTGTTAATTGACCTCCTTCATCATAACCAACATATCCTGGAGGCGCTCCAATTAACCTTGATACACTAAATTTTTCCATATATTCTGACATATCAAATCTTAACATATTTTTTTCATCATCAAATAAAGTTCTTGCTAAAGTTTTTGCAAGTTCTGTTTTACCAACACCTGTAGGTCCTAAAAACATAAATGATCCTATTGGTCTATTTGGATTTGAAATACCTGCTCTGGAACGCATTATTGCATCACTTACCTTTTTTACTGCTTCATCTTGACCAATAATATTTTCATGTAATATCTCTTCTAAGTTAAGTATTTTTTCTCTTTCACCTTCAGCAAGTTTTGTAACCGGAATTCCAGTCCATTTTGAAACAATTTTTTCTATTTCATCTTCTGTTACTTTATTTCTTACTAATGTTGATTTTCCCTGAGATTTTTCAAATTCTTTTTCAGCTTCTTCTAGTGTTTTTTGCAAATTTGGAAGTGTAGAATATTTCAATTCAGCTGCTTTATTTAAATCATAAACACGTTCTGCTTGTTCAATTTGGTTATTTGTTTCATCAATTTTGCTTTTTAATTGAGTAATTTTTTCCGCTCCATTTTTATCTGAATCCCATTTAGCTTTCATATCTGTAAATTTTTCCCTTAATATACTAAGTTGATGTCTGATTTTTTCTAATTTTTCTTGAACCTCTTTAGATTCGTTTTCCTCTTTTTGTAATGCTGCTTCCTCAATCTCTAATTGCATAATTTTTCTTGAAACTTCATCTATTTCAGTTGGCATTGATTCCATTTCAGATTTTATTAATGCACAAGCTTCATCAACTAAATCAATTGCTTTATCTGGTAAATATCTTCCTGTAATATATCTATTTGATAATGTTACAGCAGCAACTAAAGCTCCATCTTGTATTTTTACACCGTGAAAAATTTCAAATTTTTCTTGAATTCCACGTAGAATTGTTATAGCATCCTCAACTGTTGGTTCATCAACCATTACAGGTTGAAAACGTCTTGCTAATGCTGCATCTTTTTCAATATATTCACGATATTCATCCAATGTTGTTGCTCCCATACAATGAAGTTCGCCTCTTGCAAGCATTGGTTTTAAAAGATTACTAGCATCCATTGCTCCCTCAGATGCCCCTGCACCTACAATAGTGTGAATTTCATCTATAAATAAAATTATATTTCCATTACTTTTATCTATTTCATTTAAAACGGCTTTTAGACGTTCTTCAAACTCTCCTCTATATTTTGCTCCTGCAATTAATGTTCCTAAATCAAGAGAAAAAATTGTTTTATTCTTTAAACTTGTTGGTACATCTCCTCTTATAATTCTTTGTGCTAATCCTTCTACTATTGCTGTTTTACCGACACCTGGTTCACCTATCAATACCGGATTATTTTTTGTTTTACGTGTCAAAATTCTTATAACATTTCTTATCTCATCATCTCGTCCGAATTACTGGATCTAATTTATTTTGTCTTGCAAATTCAGTCAAATCACATCCAAACTTTGATAAAACATCATAAGTTTCCTCTGGTGTATCTGTTTTTATATTAGTATTTCCTCTAACATCTTTTAATACTGATAAAAATTTTGTTTTTGTAATACCATATATTTTTAATATTTGCTTAAATTCTGAACATGATTCATCTATCAATCCAATCATAATATGTTCAACAGATATAAACTCATCTTTCATTGATTTAGCCTGTTTTTCAGCAGTATTTAGAATCTTTTCTACATTATCAGAAATTCTCAATGAAACTGCACCTGCTATCTTTGACAAATTGTCAATTTCACTTTGACAACTTTCTCTTAGATAATTAATATTAACATCCATTTTTTTTAGCAATAATGTAACTAATCCGTCATTTGATGAAATTAAACTTAATAATAAATGATATTCAGTAATTTCTGCATTATTGTTTTGAGTTGCAATATTACTAGCTACATTTATTGCTTCTTTTGATTTTTCCGTAAATTTTGAAATATCCATTTATACCATCTCCTAACTATTATATTTTAAAAAATGTATCATTCTGCAATGCTTTATCTACTACCGATACTGCAAATATTGCTATAAGTATACTAAATATAATATATAACTTTTATTTTTCATTATAAACTCCTTTATATTTTACTTTAGAAATATTATAACACTTTTACTAAAAAATTGATATAAAAATAAAATATTTTTTATAATTTTTACTTTCTCATTTCTTTTACCATCATATCCGCAAAAATCCCATATCCTATTATAGGATTTGAAACAAGCACATTTGTTACAGCTCCAACCAATTTCCCATTTTGTAAAATTGGACTACCTGATAATCCTCTTATAATACCACCTGTTTTATCAATCAATTCATTATCAATAACTCTAATTAACATACTTTTATTATCATAACTATTATTTTCATAAATCTTTTCAATTTTTATATTATATTCTTTACTTGTCCTTCCATCTAAACTACACAAAATTGTTGCATTTCCTTGTTTTATTTCATTCCTTAATGCAACTTGTATCGAATTATTTGCATCAATATTTAAACTTGACAAATTATTTAATATACCATATATTCCAAATTTAGTATTTTTTTTAACATTTCCAATAGTTTTTTGATTAATAATTGTTCCTCTAATTTCTCCTGGATTATTTATAGTTGCTTTTGTAATTGATATAACCTCAGATGTGACGATTTCACCTGAATCAATATCAATCAATTTATTTGTATCAGAATCAATTATACCATGACCTAATGCTGCAAAATTTCCCGTATTTTTTTCATAATATGTGATAGTTCCAACACCTGTTGCAGCATCTTTAACCCATAAACCTAATTTATATTCATTTTCTTCCGTTTTGGCTGGAGTAATATTTGAAGTCACTAAACTACCATCTCTAATTAATGTAATTGAAACATTTTCGCCATTGCTATTATTTACAATTTTCTTTAATTCTTGTATATTTTCAACTTCTTCATTATTTATTTTAACAATAGTATCTCCTTCTTTTACATCAGAATCTATAAATGGACTTACCAACTCATTATCTATATTTTCTATTTGAGACATTCCCACAATTAAAACACCATTTGTGTATAACTTCATACCAATAATTTTTCCAATTGGAACAACTTTTAAATTTTCTATTGTTTCAACAGAAACTTCTTTTACTTTATTACCAAACAATGTAATATCGACATTTTTTATATTTCCATTATTGTTTGACGCACTCATTGTTTCAATTGTATTAACTCCAAAAAATTTTTTTAAATGATATTTTTCATTTTCAAGTAAAATAATTCGTTTTGGTATAAGTGTAATATTTGCAACATAAATATATAAAATTAACAAAATAAAAATAGTTATAATAATCTTAAATTTTTTCATAAGATTAGAATAACCATTTTTCATAAAAATATTTGTTTAATTTTAAATACTATTTTCATTTAAATTAAATGTAATTGTTTTACTTAATCCACATTTATCTGTAACAACTATTTTATAATATCCATATTTTTCAAATATTTTGCCATTTTCAAAACTAGTCCCTGAACCAGAAAATGAATTTGAAGTCGAATTATACCAATATAATGCTGTTTGTATTCCAGACAAGGCATCACTATAATTTACTACAGCAACATTAGGCGTTTTTGTATAATAATATGTCACGGAAATATTATCTGTTACGCTTCCAGTAGAATTAGTTGGAGTACTTGATAAATCATATTCTTCAAAAGTACCCGGTGTTGTTGTATATTTATCTTTATATGCATATGTTTTTGATGATGAATCTAACAAAACTCCATTTAATGTTTTATGATATGTAATTACATTATAATTTATCCATAAAACAACATAATTTGAATATCCACTTGCATTTGCTTTACAATAATAACTTCCTTTATTTGCTACAGTAATTTTATTTACCATAGTTGCTGCATTTGTTGTATTTGATGTTCTAATAATTTTTCGTTCTAAATTTGATTTACCTAATGTTATAGAGGAAAGTATTGGTAATTTTGAGCCAGTATAAATATAACTATCAGAATTTGCTAAATATATTTTACTTACAACAGTATCATTTCTCTCAATTCTTAATCCTCCATATGAATCTTTACTATAAAAATTATGATTTATATCATACTTGCTGTTTTGTTTTATTACCCCTCCAGTAAAACTAAGAATTCCATTATTATTAATTCCTGTAGTATTATCACTAATATTACCATTTGACATATTTATTACACCATAATTTATAATACCAACATTAAAATTACATATATTACCGTCCTTGAATATTAATAGAGCCAGATTTATTATAAATACCATATTCCTTTAAATCTGAACTATTTGAGTAAAAACTACCACTTTTAAAATTAATTGTTCCACCTTCATTTACAATTCCTCTTACATTAAATGCAGCATTTATATTATTAATTGTTATATTTCCATATGTATGAATTGCATAATCATTAAATACAATCCTTGCATTGACTATCGAAACATTGCCATCATGTGCTTCTAAAAAAATTCCTTCTTTATTATTTTCAAAATTTGTTTGCTCAGTAGTTTTAGAAATTGTATCAACAATAAGTGTTCCTTTATATTGACCACCACAATATATTCCAATATTATTATAAGTAATTTCAGTTAATTTATTAGTAGTTCCCCACCAATCAACTGCTTTATTATTTCCAAAACTACAATACGAATTTCCTACAAGTACAATTCCTCTATCGCAATAACTTATTTGACAAGATTGAACATATAATGTTCCACCATCTTCTACTCTAATTCCACAATTTTTATAACCACCATCAATAATTGTGTGTTCAGTCAGCATTAAGCAACCACCTGATTGAACAACTATACATGGTTTATTATCATCATTACCAAACTGCCTTCCATCAATAACCATAGCATCAAGAGTAAGTACACATCCTTGTGGAACTATAATTTGACAACCTGATGATAATTGAAGTGCATTTCCTATTGATGATGAATTATCAATTCTTATACTATGATTTAATGTATATGTAGACGTTAATCTAATATTAGTACTAGTAGTAAGCTCAGTTACAGAAGTATTATATAATGCATTTCTAAATTCTACTTCATTGCCAGCTCCCGTACCTGATCCAGATGCAGACATAATTGAAATTCCCGAACTTTTATTAATATTGGATTTTAATTTATTTTTTAATTCGATTTTAGGTTCAATATTAATACTATCATTTTCAATAATATTTTCATAATTTAAATCTCCATAAATATCAGTATCTAGAGCTTCCTGTCCTTCAATATTTTCTTCATCTAAAACATCAACATT
>Ga0247611_10004319_pt1 | contig 19835 bp, 13 predicted proteins | sample 177DNAGHGhighgp2_FD_192422 | JGI IMG/M metagenome (GOLD analysis project Ga0247611, IMG submission 192422) | Sheep rumen microbial communities from Palmerston North, Manawatu-Wanganui, New Zealand - 1770 DNA GHGhigh gp2 | ecosystem: Host-associated > Mammals > Digestive system > Stomach > Rumen...
TAATGAATTACCCTATAAATTTGAGGCCGGTACCCCTAATTTTGTTGGTTCATACGCGCTGCAAAAAGCAATAGAATATATCGAATCCATCGGGTGGGAAGCTATTGAAGCCCACGAGCGGGAATTGACGGAGTATTGTGAGCGTCAGTTAAGTGCCATGGATGGCGTTTGTATCTATGCCGCAGGACAGCCGAAAGCGGGGGTAATCAGTTTTAATGTAGCAAATATCCATCCTTTTGATGTCGGCACTTTGCTGGATCAGCAGGGCATAGCGGTACGAACCGGGCACCATTGCGCGGAACCGTTGATTGATGCCATGGGAGTACCGGGAACCATACGCGTTTCGTTCGGTTTGTATAACGACAAAGCGGATGTGGATGCATTTATTGCAGCGCTCAAAAAGGCACAAATGATATTGATGTAATACCCGTTATGCTGTTCAATTCATTCGAATTCGCCATCTTCTTACCCATTGTATTTTTTATATACTGGGCAATCGGGTATGCGCGTTTCAATGAACGGCTCAAACTGCGACTCCAAAATGCCTTTGTAGTCCTTGCAAGTTACGTTTTCTACGGCTGGTGGGATTGGCGGTTCTTATTGTTGATCGCATTTACCTCTTTCTGTTCATGGGGAAGCGGATTGCTCATTGCCAAATCACCAACTCCCAAAGCCGCAAAAGCATGGACAGCCGCTAACATCGTCATCAACCTCGCCATCCTCGCTGTCTTCAAATACTATAATTTCTTTATATCTGAATTCGGTCAATTATTCGGCGTTTCTACAGACAGCCTCTTACTAAAAATCATCCTTCCGGTAGGAATATCGTTCTATACTTTCCAAGCGCTCAGTTATTCCATTGATGTCTATCGCAAGAAGATAGAACCCACCAAAGACATCGTCGCTTTCTTTGCGTATGTGGCGTTCTTCCCGCAATTGGTTGCAGGTCCTATCGAACGCGCAACTAATCTCTTGCCGCAGTTTCAAACCAACCGCAAATTCAATTATGACCAAGCTGTGGACGGAATGCGTCAGATACTATGGGGTTTGTTTAAAAAGATGGTCGTTGCGGATAATTGTGCGACCTATGTCGACCAAGTTTGGGCAACGTACGACACTCAAACGGGCAGCACCTTACTCCTTGCCGCCATTCTCTTTGCCATCCAGATATACGGCGATTTCTCCGGTTATTCGGATATCGCAATCGGTACCGCCAAACTGTTTGGCATCAAACTCATGCGCAATTTCAACAATCCCTATTTCTCGCGTGACATCGCGGAGTTTTGGCGCAGATGGCACATCTCGCTTACCAGTTGGTTCAGAGATTACGTCTATATCCCTCTCGGAGGTAGCCGTGTCGGCAAATGGAAGATTGTCCGTAATACCTTCGTCATCTTCTTGCTCTCCGGCTTTTGGCATGGCGCCAATTGGACGTTTATTGCCTGGGGCGCATTTCATGCTTTGCTGTTCCTTCCGCTCATCCTTCTTGGAAAAAACCGCCGCTACACGAAAGAGGATGCCGATTGGCATGATTGGCCTAAGATGCTGCTTACGTTTGTGTTGGCCACGATAGGTTGGATCATCTTCCGTGCGCCTTCTATCGGCGATGCATGGAATTTCATATGCGGATTGGGAACAAGCTCGTTATTCTCCATTCCGATGACTGTTGCGGGATTGAAAAGTACGCTGGTTTATATCGTTTTATTATTCATAGTGGAATGGTTTCCGCGCAGTAAACAGTATGTGCTGCTTTACTACCTGCTCATTTTGCTTATTATCCAAAACGCAGGGCCGGAAAAAGCATTTATATATTTTCAATTTTAAGTCATGAAGCGTTTTCTCAAAACAATCCTGTTGTTCCTGATACCTGTTGTGGTGGCCTTGGGACTTTTGGAATATGGTATGCGAAATGTACCGAATGACTATTCGTATAAATGCCGCTGGCTTGACCACCATATTTCCGATGTCTCCGTTTGGATTTTCGGATCCTCTCATGCCTTGTACGGCATCAATCCGAATCTCTTATCGCTGCAGGCTTTCAACTCGGCACATCCCTCACAAACATTGCATTACGATGCTTTTATCTTTGATAAATATATCGATTGCGCCGCAAACCTGAAATGGGTCATACTACCCGTTTCTTATTTCACATTCACCGATCGACTTGAAAACAGCGAAGAATGGTGGAGAATAAAAAATTACTGTCTCTATTACGATTGTCCCGAATATAAATGGCAGCCTGAGTTTCATTCCGAAGTACTCGGAAATCCCCTTCCTTACCATCAACAAATAGCGCGGATCGGAAAATATCTTATCTGCCGAAAAAGCGATCTGGAGTGCGATTCTTTGGGGTTTAGAAACGAATATACGAAATCAAAAAGAACTGCTGATTGGACAAAAAACGGACCCTTGAGGGTACAAACTAACACCAAAGATTTATCCGACGCCCGGGATATTATTGAAGAGAACGCCCGGCATTTGGAAGCCATCGTGCAGGCTTGCGAAGCAAGAAACATAAACGTTCTGCTTGTTACCACTCCTGTAAGCCGGGCTTTTTATGAATGCATGGATTCGGCACAATATGCATTAACGGTTGAAACAGCTGAAAAAATAACCGCCGTACATTCCAATGTGCATTACATGAATCTCTTGAAAGATGCCCGGTTTACGGATGATGATTTCTTTGATGCTGACCATTTGGAACTGGACGGAGCTGCCAAACTCACGAAAATAATCGACGGATATATATCCGAATGAAAAGAATCATAGTATATATCATTGGTTTGATGACGGGTTTGTATTATGCCCAAGCCGAACCTTTTCGTGTCGTGAGTTATAACGTGGAAAATCTCTTTCACCCGGCGCATGACAGCCTGAAAGATGATTGGGAGTGGACACCGGAAGGAGAAAGACGGTGGAGTTATACCCGGTATTACCGGAAAGAGGAAAATATCGCTCGCGTGCTGACGAATATCGGTGAATGGGATGGGGTAGATATAGTGGGATTACAGGAAGTGGAAAACGCGGCGGTTGTCAAACGACTCTGCTATACAATGCGGCGCGGGGAATATGATTTTGTGCATTATGAGAGTCCGGACAAGCGAGGCATTGATGTGGCGCTTATTTATAAGAAAAGCCGCGTGGATACATTGCGATCCCGTGCTTTACAAGTAGATCTGGAATCGGAAACTACACGGGATATATTGTATGTATCAGCCAAAATAGACAAACGCGATACGATTCATTTCTTTGTTTGCCATATGCCCTCACAGCGAGGCGGAAAAGCAGAAAGCGAGTGGAAAAGAATAGCGGCTAAAAAGGTATTGCAAGAGGCTGTTGATTCGGTTTTTAAAGAAGATCCGAATGCAAAGATTATTGTGATGGGCGATATGAATGATGAGGAATTAAAGATCCAAGGATTAGAGGATAAAAGGATGAAAGGGGAGGGCACGCATAAATACCGGGGAACATGGAGTTTTTTGGATCATTTCTATGTATCTCTTTCATTGGACAGCCTGTCGCACGCACAGACCTACGACGCGGAATGGATACAGGAAACAGATGAAAAATACTTGGGAATCAAACCCAAACGAACGTATAACGGATTCAAATATCAAAACGGTTTTTCGGATCATTTACCTATTATATTGACATGCCTGAAATAGTTTTACATTACATCTGGGAACATTGCCTGTGGGCGGGATTTGCCCAACATACAACGGACGGACGAAGTGTTGAGATTATCTCCGTAGGAGAACATAATCATGACGCCGGGCCTGATTACAGCCATGCGCGAATCCGTATAGATGACCATGAATGGGTCGGAAATATAGAGATTCATGTGTGCTCTTCCGATTGGATCAAACACCGCCATCATTTGGATAAGGCATATGATTCGGTCATTCTGCATGTGGTACGTACTGCCGATAAGCCTGTCTATAACTCCCGCGGCGAACTCGTGCCGCAATGTGAATTGCAATATCCGGGCGATAAGGATTATCTGAGCAAACTGTTTGAGTCCGCCCAACAGATGGATAGTGCGGTAAGTCGTATAGGCTGCGCGGAACAACTGATACATGATCCTAACTTGTTAACCGAAGGTTGGCGCCGCACTCTTTTACGCAAACGATTGGAATGCAAACGGGCTTCTATTAACCGACTCTTGGAAATCACCAAAGGTAGTTGGGAACATGCACTCTATATCTCTTTAGCACGCAATTTCGGCTTTCATACCAATAGTCTGCCCTTTGAGCAATTAGCAATCAACACCCCTCTTTCGTATCTGCAGAAACATCGCAATAACCTCTTCCAATTAACCGCGCTGCTGATGGGTCAGGCAGGATTAATCAACGATCCGGCCATGCAAAAAGAATATGATTTCTTGCGCACTAAATTCAGTTTAACGCCTCTTGATGGCTCTATTTGGAAACACGCAAGAATGCGACCGCAGAACAGCCCGGAATTACGCATCCAACAATTCGCACAACTTCTTTATCAATCCGAAAACCTGTTGAGTAAACTATTGGATAACAACAATCTTAAAGAATTAAAAGCACTCTTTTATATTACTTCTTGCTCCGGCTCTAAACCGGTTGGAAGTTCCAGTATCTATATCCTACTCATTAACACCGTTATTCCTTATAAATACGCCTACGCGCTTTATAAAAACAATCTCGATGAAGCAGAGACTGCGATGAGGTTGATGGAAGATATTCCTGCGGAAAACAACACCATCATCCGTCAATGGAGAGTTTTAGGTCAGACAATAAAAAATGCAGCAGATACCCAAGCTCTACTGCATTTATATCAGAATTATTGCCAGCACCACGAATGCATCAATTGCGAAGTGGGCTACCAAATCTTCCAGGACCGCCAATTAAAACTCTTTTAACTCATTTGGAGCATTCGTTGAATAGAAGAGATAGCCTTTTCGGCTGTCTCTTTTGCTACAAGCATCTCCGGACTTTCATTTAAAAGACAATTATACACTTTCTCAAGCGTATTCATCCGCATATACTCGCATTCATTACAACTGCATCCTATCCCTTCTGTCATCTCCGGCGGTACGGGAATAAACTCCTTATCCGGACATGCACGCTGCATCTCAAATAAAATACCGCTTTCTGTGGCTATTATAAAGCGTTTGGCAGACGATTTGATGGTATGTTCAAGCAATGCCTTAGTTGAACCTATTACATCGCTCTGCGCTAAAATAGGAGCCTTGCATTCCGGATGTGCCAGCACTTCTACACCGGGATTTTCTTTTTTGAGTTGCATCAATGCCTCCAACGAAAAACGGCTGTGTACGTGGCATGCTCCATTCCATAAAATCATCTCTCTGCCCGTTACGGAATTGATATAACTTCCTAAATTATAATCCGGACCGAAAATGATAGTTGCATCATTAGGTAACTGGTCTATTATTTTCTTGGCATTGGAAGAAGTAACCACTATATCCGTCAACGCTTTTACATCCGCACTCGTATTTACATAACTCACCACAATCGGCTTTTCACCTTTATCTTTCGACTTTCCTCTTATAAATGCATCCAAATCCTCCGCCTTACAACTGTCCGCTAATGAACACCCTGCATTCATATCAGGAATAAGCACTTTCTTATCCGGACATAGGATTTTCATTGTCTCGCCCATAAAATGCACACCACACATTACCAATATATTAGCCTGCACCTTTGTGGCTTGTTGGGCTAAAGCTAATGAATCTCCTATAAAATCCGATATTTCTTGAATTTCAGGACGAGTGTAATAATGAGCAAAGATAACAGCATTTTTCTTTTGCGCTAATTCTTTTATTTTATTTATATATTCTTTTTTATTTAAATCCATATGGATATAATAATGTGTTTATATTGTTAATAACTCATTCAAATAATTGAATTTCATTATTTTATAGATGGATTGCTTTTATGAAGGATTGTTAATTTTTTTAATAATTGCAATGTGGAACAGGTTTTCAAATGTGGAACTTTATACCTGTTTATAATTTGTTTATAACCACTTTTTTAGTCTGAAAATCAATAAGATAACTACAACTGACATGATCATCAGACCCAACGCAAACGCGTAGCCGTATTGCCAATGAAGTTCCGGCATAAAATCAAAGTTCATTCCGTATAAACTACCGATCAGCGTAGGCGGCAGGAAGATGATATTGATGACTGTAAAAATCTTAATGATTCGGTTCTGCTCGATGTTTACCAAGCCGAGGAAAGTATCCTGGAGGTAGTCCAGACGGTCAAAACCGAAACGCGTGTAGTCAAACAACGAGTTGATATCCTTAATGATCATCGTCAAGCGCGGATTGAGTTCTTCAGGGAAGAAATCGCACTTGAGAATATTGGAAATAACGCGCTGTTTATCCATGATGTTTTGACGGATAATAGTTACTTTTTCCTGTAAGTCCTTGATTTGTACCAGCAAATCTTCATCTACGTGATCGCTTTCTGCGTTGATCTGTTGAGATAGTTCGGTAATCATATCCGTCGTATCCTCAATCAAGTCGGCATCCTTTTCCACTCGCGTCTCGAATAGCGCAACGAGCACGTGATAACCCGTCGGGAAATTGCGCGTGTTAACGAATACTTTCTTGAATGTCTCGTTGAAGGTATCCAACTCATTGTCACGGATAGACACCAGTATTCCGTTCTTCAAAATGAAGTTAACCGGTTCCATCTCAAAGTTATTCTTCAGGAAGTTAGAGTTAGCCACAATCGAGTCATCCGTTTGGATATAACGGCTCGAGAGCTCGATCTCTTCCATCTCTTCATCTTCCTGAATATCAATTTTCAGAAAACCCTCCAATGTATCCTCTGTCTTATCCGACACATCCAGCAAATCGATCCAGATAATATCTTTCTTGTCGAGTTCCTTCAGTGCGGATATCGAACGGGCTACCTTGATTTTCTCCTTATCTTTATAGAATATTTTGATTTCGCTCATTTTCAATCAATTTTGTAAGTTCAACAAATTCATCTACGCTTAATTGTTCCGGCCTTTGGGTAAGGAACCATTCTAATCTATTGTTCATTGTCCATTGTCCATTGCCCAATAACGAACGAAGTGAGTTCCTCATCTGTTTTCGTCGCTGGTTAAATGCCGTCTTTACCACCGTCTTAAACAATGCTTCGTCGCAATCCAACCGTCGTCGCTTGTTGCGCGTCATGCGGATCACGGCCGACTTAACTTTAGGCGGAGGGTTAAACACATTTTCATTAACCGTAAATAAATATTCTATATCATAATAAGCTTGCAAAAGCACACTCAAAATCCCGTACGCTTTCTTGCCCGGTTTACTCGCCAAACGCTCGGCTACCTCTTTCTGAATCATACCCGAGCATACAGGAATACGGTCTTTATACTCCAAAACCTTAAAGAAAATCTGGCTGGATATGTTATACGGATAATTTCCGATTACATTAAACTCCCCTTCCGGAATGAGTTTGTCCAGATCGAGTTTCAGGAAATCGCCTTCCACCAGATCCAGCTCCGGATACCACTCACGCAGATAAGCGACCGACTCGCGGTCTAACTCAATGGCGGTAAGGTTGATTTGAGAATTTTTAAGAAGGTATTGCGTCAACACACCCATGCCCGGTCCGATTTCTATTGTCCGGCCCGAGAGGATGGTCTCAGCTATCTTTTGGGCGACCGTTAAGTCCGTCAAAAAGTGCTGTCCCAAAAATTTTTTGGCACGTACTTGTTGCATTCTCCGCGTGATAATCGTCCATAATAGATTTTATTTTTTAATAATTTATCCGATTAAAACGCCGCTTCAGGGTGTTTGAATCGGAGAGGAGGAATTGCGGCAATTACAAGAGTTGCGGAGCAACGAATTCATTGTAAGCCAATTCCGACGACAAAAGTACTGCTTTTTTTTTAATTGACCAAATATTTTCGCAAAAAACTTCGTTTTTATATAAATATTTCATTTTTTTATACTAATTTAGTGTCCTGTGCGCCAGCTTTCACCCTCGTGTCCGCGCTGCCTGCTCCTTTTTCAGGACTCGCGGCATAGGCGGTTTAGCCGCTCGTAGGTGCTCCTTCTCCTGCTGTCCTCCGCTGCGCCATTAGTTCGCTCCTCGCGTCCGGCGTTTTCTCTTGTATCCGTCCAAGCTTGGCGGATAGAAAACGCCGCCCCGCCCGCTTCGGGCTCTTTGTCCATTGTTCCGGCATCTAATGCCGGTTTCGTCTATTGAAATCGAATTATATCCGATATTTTTCATAGAAAAATCCCTCATTATTTGCATATTCCAAAAATATGTACTACCTTTGCACTCTCAATTAACAGATCGGACCGACGGTGAGCCGACGGTCAACCGACGGTCAAAGCCAATGTAAAGCCAACGTCAGGCCTCTGTAAAGCCGAAAAACGACCCATTTTTGTATAACATATACTATATTATATATTTATATATAATATACAATTTAACCACCTTTTTTATGTCAAAAGTAGAAACTTCATCCGCTATCAACCAGATCCACGGAAAAACAAATGGCAGGGACTCCGGCTATTTTTACATGCGTAACGGCAAGCAATTTTACCGCACTCGCGAGGAAAACTATCAGAAAAATCAATCCCCCAAGCAGAAACATAACTCTGCTGCCTTCGCTTATGCCAACTCACAAATGGCACAACTCTACGGCACACCCGAAGGCAAACTCCGTCTAAAGGCCGAATACGAAGCCGCTTACCACATTGGCTCCAACGGCAAAACCTACAGCACACCCTGGTCATGGCGCTTCAATTCTCTCCAATTTGAATACAAGCAATCCCATCCCTTTGCATCTTAATATGCTTTTTTGAACCCTTTTTTGTAGTATCTTCGGCACGCCCCTTCCCTTCGTTTGCTCTGTAAACTCCGCTCACTCAGGGTGAGTTCCCTCCGAATTTACGTTCGCGTCCCGCGGCACATACACAAATTAAGCATTTTTTCGCCACCCGCGGCTTTGCCGCTTCTTGATGACGGATAGCCTCCGCTCCGCGAGATAGCATGAACCCTCTCTCACCCCTCCCGCCTTGTCGAACCCCTTCGCTCTGCGAGCGAGGATGGTATGTACTCACTCAAAAACGTTGTGGAGCGGTTGGGGAACGCGGAACACGAGTACGGGGCAGTACGTTTTTTGATGAGTAGCATACGCTATCCGCATGGTTCCAAGGGGTTCGCCATTTTCCTGCTATCTGCATAGTTCGAGGCCATCCGCCATCACGGAGTTAAACTCCGTAAATGTCAAAAAAATGCAATAAAATTTGCGTATGTGCGATTTTTGTAGTAATTTTGCACCCGAATTGGAACTCAAATGAACAAACTCGCGCAACTGATAACACGAATCATCGATTTTTTCTACCGTCCGTTCTCCAAGTGGATGCCGGAACAATTGTTCCGCTATGCGGCCTGCGGAGGTGGAAACCTTGTTCTCGATTGGGTTCTCTATTTCCTTATCTATAACTTTGTTATAGGACACGAGATAGTTAACTTACAATTTACAATATCCAATATCCAATTTACTCAAGCAATCACTCCTCATATCGCAACCCTTTGTATCGTTTTCCCGATCACGCTGCTTACCGGCTTTTGGCTGCAGAAATATGTGACGTTCTCCGCATCCCAACTCAATAGTTGGCGCCAACTTTTCCGCTATATCACCATTGTAGCCGTTAATCTGGCCATCAATTATTTCGGTCTCAAACTGTGCGTCGAGGTATGGGGCTGGTATCCTACGCCCTCCAAGATGTTCATCACTCTCATCACTGTCGCTATCAGTTATTTCGGCCAAAAATACTACTCCTTCAAAGTAAAAAAAGAGTAAAATTCGCTTTTTATTTGCATATATGCAAATTTTTTCGTACCTTTGCAGCCGCAAAGGTCTAATGAACCGGGAAAAGAAAAAAAATGCATATTATAAATCCTTAAATTATAGACACTATGTTGTACACTCTATGCTCTGAACTTCACACCGAAGTTTCTGACATGCCGTTCAAGGTATCGGATTCATTTATTGAAGAAAGTCAAGTGGTAGCCGTTCTTTCCGGAGGTACGGAGGCACAGTTTGTGGATCTCGTCCGCGCGAAGAAAATTGACCTGAAGAGACCCGTTTATCTGCAGGTCAGCGAGTATAGCAACTCTCTGCCGGCTGCTTTGGAAATCCTCAGTTTCATCCGTCAGCGCAACGGTATCGCCAAGATCATGCAGCATCCAAAGGATACTGTCTTCCCCGACACAAGTGATACCGATTCATTGACCCGTACGCCGCTGGAGAAAGTACTCAAGAACGACAAGAAACAGCGGTTGGGCGTTATAGGTAAATCATCCGATTGGTTGATTGCTTCGCAAGTAGATTACAAGCAGGTGCTTGATACGATGAACTTCGAGTTGCTCGATATTCCGTTTGAGGAGTTGTCGAGTCTGGGCGAAGTAGATCCGGGCATGAAGGGCGCTGAGGCAATCTATGGGCGACTCAAAGAAATCATTGCGAAATATAAACTGGACGGTGTCACGCTGCGTTGCTTCGATCTGTTCAAAGCATGCAAGAATACCGGTTGTATTGCTGTCAGCAAACTTAACGACGAAGGTATTCCTGCGGCCTGTGAAGGCGATATACCTGTGCTGATGACGATGATGGCTTGTAAGAAACTGACCGGAGAAACCGCTTGGATGGGTAGCCCTGCGCGCATCAAAAACGACGGACAGATTCTGCTTGCAAAATGTACGATTGCTCTCAGTATGACCGAGAAGCATGAGTTTACCACGCATTTCGAATCCGGCATAGGCGTTGCTATCCATGGCGAAGTAGAGCCCGGCGATTATACCTTGGTTAAATTGGGTCACGACATGAAGCGTCTCTTGGCGGTGAATGTGAAAGTAACGCGCTGCCAGTTCGAGCAGAACCTCTGCCGCACGCAGATATGGATTCAATCGACACCTATCGTCAGCCAGTACTTGCTCACTGACCCGCTGTCGGATCACCACGTACTGATTAAAGGCCATCATGCCGCTAAATTCTGGAGAATTAAAGCATAAAAATCATAAATCATAGAACATCAATGCTCTTACATATTCTTTCTTCCAGTCTTCATCAGGAGAAATTGTCGCTGCCGTTTGAGTTGCCCGACTCTTTTCTGACATCCAATCAGGTAGTGGCGGTCTTAACCGGCGGCACAGAGGCTCAGTTTGTACATCTGGTGGAGGAAGGCCTGATTGATCTGCATAAACCCGTTTATCTCATGGTTAGCGGGCATAGCAATTCGCTGGCCGCTTCGCTGGAGATCCTCAGTTTCATCCGTCAGCATAAAGGGGTAGGCAAGGTAATGATGTCTCCGGACGATACCGACATTCCCGAAGTAGCGGAGACGGCAAATCTGACCGAAGCCCCCTCAAAAACTCTTTTGAGCAATCCCAAACCCATGCGTCTCGGCGTGGTGGGTTTTCCGTCTGATTGGTTGATTGCTTCCGGGGTGGATTACAAGCAGGTACTCGAAACGATGAACTGCGAACTGGTCGATATCCCCATCAGCGAGATGACGTCGCTTGGTGTCGTAGATCCGGGTATGAAGGGCGCTGAGGCAATCTATGAGCGACTCAAAGAGTTGGTCCGCAAGTATGACCTTCAGGGCGTCACGCTACGTTGCTTCGACCTGTTAACGTCCGTTAAGAACACCGGTTGTATTGCACTCAGTAAACTCAACGACGAAGGTATTCCGGCCGCTTGTGAAGGCGATATACCGACCTTGCTGACCATGATGATTTGCAAGAAAATAACGGGTGAGCCATGCTTCCAGGTCAATCCGGCACGTATCCAATCCAACGGAGAGATGCTCTTTGCGCATTGTACCTTGCCGCTCGGAATGACCGAGAAACATGAATATACCACGCATTTCGAGTCCGGCATAGGCGTTGCTATCCACGGAGATTTGCCGACCGGCGACTACACGCTCGTCAAACTGAGCGGCGACATGAAGCGGATGTTAGCGGTGGACGTAGAGTTAGAGCGCTGCCAGTTTGAGCAGAACCTCTGCCGCACGCAGGTATGGATTAAGGCGACGCCGCTGGTTAGTCAGTATTTCCTGACATCCCCCATCGCCAACCATCATATCCTCATCCGCGGGCATCATGCCGCCCAATTGAGAAAATAAAAAATCACAAATAACAAATTATAAATTTTAAATAAAACTATGGTATCTTACAAGGAGTTAGGCCTGGTGAACACCCGTGAGATGTTTGCCAAGGCAATCAAGGGAGGCTACGCTATCCCTGCTTTCAATTTCAACAACATGGAGCAACTGCAGGCTATCATCAAAGCAGCTGCTGAGACGAAGAGCCCGGTTATTCTGCAGGTATCGAAAGGTGCACGTAACTATGCAAACCAAACCCTTTTGCGTTATATGGCACAAGGAGCCGTTGAGTACGCGAAAGAACTTGGTTGGGAGCATCCGCAGATCTGTCTGCACCTCGACCACGGTGACAGTTTCGAACTCTGCAAATCCTGCGTGGACTTCGGTTTTTCGAGCGTCATGATTGATGCCAGCTCGCTGCCCTATGAGGAGAATATTGCCCTCACCAAGAAAGTGGTGGACTATGCACATCAGTATGATGTAACCGTTGAGGCGGAACTCGGCGTTTTGGCAGGTGTGGAAGACGAAGTATCGGCTGCTGTCAGCCATTATACAAAGCCGGAAGAGGTTGTTGATTTCGCTACCCGCACTGGCTGCGACAGTTTGGCTATCTCCATTGGTACCAGCCACGGCGCATACAAGTTCACTCCGGAGCAGTGCACACGTGACCCGAAAACCGGTCGTCTCGTTCCTCCTCCATTGGCTTTCGACGTGCTCGACGCTATCATGGAGCAGCTGCCGGGCTTCCCGATTGTTCTTCACGGCTCGTCTTCTGTTCCGCAGGAGTATGTGGATATGATCAACCAATACGGCGGCAAGTTGCCTGACGCAGTAGGTATTCCTGAGGAGCAACTGCGCAAGGCTGCCAAGTCTGCAGTATGCAAGATCAACATCGATAGCGATAGCCGTCTGGCCTTCACCGCTGCTGTACGCAAGGTATTCGCAGAGAAACCGGGTGAGTTCGATCCGCGCAAGTACTGCGGTCCTGCTCGTGATCTGATGACCGAGCTCTACAAGCATAAAATCATCAACGTCCTCGGTTCCGACGGCAAAGCAGAGTAATTATGGCACTTCCGTATATGTCAGCCGAACAGGCTGCTGAATTGATTCAACATGGTGACGTCTTGGGCATGGGTGGTTTTACCGCTACCGGTGTGCCCAAGGCCGTTCCTTTTGCCCTCGCGCAGCGCGCAGAGCGTTTGCACGCAGAAGGCAAACCCTTCCGCGTAGGACTGGAGACAGGTGCGTCTATGGGCGATAGTTGCGATGGCGCGTTGGCGCGTGCTCACGCAGTAGAGTTCCGTACGCCCTACCAGTCCAATAAGTCCATGCGCGAAGAGATCAATGCTGAAGGAACACACTATTTCGACGGCCACCTGAGTCATATGGCGCAGGACCTGCGGTATGGTTTCCTTCCGCGTCCCAAATGGGCTATTATTGAGGCTTCGTATGTAGGCGAAGACGGTGTGATTGTGCCTGCTGCCGGTATAGGTATCATGCCTACTATCTGCAATATGGCGGAGAAAATCATCGTCGAACTCAATGAGATGTTCCCTGCTTCCATGCGCGGCATGCACGATCTGTATGAGCCCCTTGATCCGCCTTACCGCAAGGAAATACCTATCTATAAACCCTCCGACCGCTGCGGCTCGGACCATATCAAAGTGGATCCGGCTAAGATTGCGGCTGTGGTAAAGACCAACCGTCCGAACGAAATTCCCGCTTTCACACCGGTGGATGCTACCACCGCTAAAATCGGCGAGAACGTAGCGCTCTTCCTCGAGAAAGAGATGCATGCCGGACGTATACCCGCTACCTTCCTGCCCATTCAGAGTGGAGTAGGTAATGTAGCTAACGCGGTGCTTGGTGAGCTGGGTAAGAACCCCCATATCCCGCCGTTTGAGATGTACTCCGAAGTGGTACAAGACTCCGTAGTGAATCTCATCAAAGCCGGCCATTGTAAGTTCGCTTCCGGTTGTTCGTTGCGTCTTGTAGAATCAAAGATGGCGGAAGTACTGGCAGATCTCGATTTCTATCGTGATAAGCTTCTTCTCCGTCCGCAAGAGACATCCAATAACCCCGAACTCATCCGTCGTATGGGTCTGATTGCCATCAATACCGCCCTCGAAGCGGATATCTACGGTAATATCAACTCGACCCATGTATGCGGCACGAAGATGATGAACGGTATCGGCGGTTCCGGCGATTTTGCCCGCAATGCCTATATCTCTATCTTCACTACCGCTTCCACGGCGAAGAACGGCGCTATCTCGTCTATCGTACCGATGGTAACGCACCTCGACCACTCCGAGCACTCCGTCAAAGTGCTGGTGACCGAACAGGGTGTTGCCGATCTGCGTGGCAAGAGTCCGCGTCAGCGTGCGCAAGAGATCATCAATAACTGTGTTGCTCCGGAATACCGCGAGATGTTGCGCGACTATCTGAAGATAGCCAAGCACGGCCAGACACAGCATGAACTCTCCTGTGCGTTCGCTATGCATGAGGAGTTCCTCAAGTCCGGCGATATGCGGAATACCAAATGGGAGAACTACAAACGGTAAATACTGAAACGAATCGTCGCAAGCGCGAAATACCCCAATGGATAACCGGTTATTTCCGGTCACCCAAATAAATGTAAGCAACCAAAAAACGCCCGGGAATAAACCCGAGCGTTTTTTGTTATCCGACAAGCGGCTGACAGTGCATTACTGCACTATCAGTTTCGCTTGATATACCTTACCGTTCTCAGTGAGACGAACGAGATATACGCCGGCAGCCGGTATACCCGGTATAGCAATCGGGTCGTTCAGATGCTGTGCTTTGTAAACAGAAGCGCCGGTTGCAGAGATAACCTCTACGTTAGCGTTGTTGAAGTTACCGAGCACGCGTACCGGTTGACCTACTGCAGCCGGATTCGGCATGATAGCCAGACTGTTAACGAACGTATTCTGGATACCTTCAATCTTGGCATTACCTACGTTGATAATCGCGATTGCTTCGCCGCAGCTGAGCGTGATCGGATACGTGTAGATGCCTTGTTCAGTGCTATCCGGAACGAGTTCTTGACCATTCAGAACGTACGGCAACTGATCAATCGCGACAGAGTCGTAGATAACCAATCCCTCAAGCTCTTCAATGGCAATGGCTACCAGCAAGTGGAGTGTTACAATCGAGTCGCACCCGTAAACGGTCTTTTGTGCAGACGGATAATCGCCCGGTATAGAGAGACCTGCGAATACTCCTTCGTTGTAAACCTCACCCGGACAGATTGCAGCACGGATAATGGTCTTCTCGTTCGGAACATTCTTGATGTTAACAGAAACGATACTATCACATCCGAGTGCCGTCTTAACGGTATCTACATACAGACCGGAGTCTTTCAGAGCCGGATATTTCTCTGACAGATAGTAAGCGCTATCCGGGCAGAGATATACCTCTTCGGTTTCGCCGGCCAATATCGGAGCTACAGTCAGGTAGAGAGCCACTATACTATCGCAACCATTCGAAGCTTGTCCATAGAGGGTGTCGCTCTTGATGGTATTGGTATAGTACTTCTCTCCATTGAACTCATAGTACGAACCTTGACAGATAGTCTTCTCAACGACTGCGTACTGCTTGTTGAGTACGATAAGGTTGAGTGTTACGACAGAGTCGCAGCAGACAGCGCCTGCCAGTTTGCGGCGATAAGCACCTGTTTGCGGTTCAGCAATCTCGAAGCCGTTGAGCATATACGATTCACCCTCGCAAATGGTAGCATCCAATGACGATTTAGCCATCGGAGTAACGGTCAGATCCATACTTGCGTATTTATCCTTCTCACCTGCTTTTTCTGCCTGCTCGAATTTCTCGTACTTGGTCGTCTGACCTACCTTGAGGTCGTTCGCATCAATAGAGAAGTTATCATCCTCATACTCGGTCCACTCACAAACCATCTGACCGTACTCGGAAGCGGTGTAGTAGTTGAGTTGAACGTTATCGAGGTAGATATAACCGGTTGAACCTTGCAGTTTCGTTACATCGGTACCGAACATGATACGGATACTTTGACCATTATACTTGCTCATATCAAGATGCCAACGTGTACCCTTCTTTGCATTAGAGATCGCGCTGAACGGATAATCACAATCAGCCGTCGTGCCCCAAACGGTTCTGTTCTCTTCCGGCCAGGTTACTCCTCCGTCGGTAGAGATCATCACTAAGAAGAATACGCTATCCTCTTGAGCAAGGTTCTTATTGGTTGTCGCAAGGTCGAAGGACAGAGCGATGCTGTCTGCAGCTGCAACATCCGAGAGGTCAATCTGCGGTGTTTCGAGCCAACGCTTCCAGCTACCCATGATATACGACGATGCGTACGGACCATACATATTATCGCCTGTTCCGATTTCCCAAGTGCTTGAAGTAGCCGGTTTGATATCCGCATAGTTATACCGTCTCCAGTTATCCGGCATCGTGCCTCCCTTGAAGTTCTCTGCGAAGCGGATAGTGTAGAGCGTCGTTAACGACGTCTCCTTGAAATCAGACTGTTTCAACTCGGAGCATACGTGTTTAACGCGCACGTAGTACTTCGTAGCAGGTTGCAGTGCGGTCAGGTCGTACGAGAGAGCCTTCACTGTATCTGCGAAAACCAGTTTGTCCGCATCTTTGAACTTCGAATCAGTCGAAACCTCCATATAGAAGACCTCTACACCTTGCGGGATTGTCCAGTTCAGTTTAGCCGAAGACTTGGTAATCTCGCTGACAGTGATCTGTCCAATCTCTGTACAAGTCTCTGCATCCAAGATAGCCACATCATCGATGTAGAAGTAACTTGCCGCTTCCGGTTGCGGTGCTTTGAAGGCGATGTACGCACCGGCTGTGTAGTTCACCAAAGGAAGAGTATATTCCTGCCAATAATCATTATGGGCTGCCATCGAGTCAGCATCCAGATTACTTTCCTTCAGTACAGGCCATACATGATCATATCTAATCGTATCTACAGCCACGAATGTCTCCGGATCATCCGGATCAGTCATCGTACCTACAACCAACAGACGGTTATATGCATTGTTAATTGCATTCAAGAAGGTCTTGTTGGTGGCGTTGTACGTCTTATTGAATCTCGCAGCACGACCATAGAAGTGGAGGGTTGTCTTCTCACGATCAATATCCATCTTCGGCAATATAGCAAACGCATCATAGCTGGTAGCATTTGTATAAAACTGCAGCGAATAATTGCTCGTTGTATTACCATCATGCGCAGTAATAACGGTCGAAGTATTAGCCAGTGCTTTCGGCGTATATGTATTATACGCTGATGCATTCGCAGCAACTCCTAACTTCACGTGCCAGCACACAGGTGCTTTGGCGGTATACGTACCCGTCGCATGATCCACAAGTTGGTCATCGAAGCCCCATACAGCATTCTCCTGAGCATACAAGTCGCAATCGGTAGTAAACTCTATACCCACCTCTTGACTCTCAACACCTCCATCGCAAAGTTTCTTTACTTTGAAGCTGTACGCAGTGTTAGATAGCAACGTATCATTCCTGTATGCCAGATTAGCAACCGTATCATAAATTAGATGAGCAGCATTCTTCGTGGTCGCGAGTTGAACAGCCCATTGGCCTTCACCTAACTCCCATGAGAATTTAGCAGCGTGTGCGCCAAGAGAATCCAATCTTAAGCGGTTCGGCATATAGCAAGAGGATCCTGCATCCTGCACTTTGATTTGATCAAGATAAATAGCATTGGTTTTACCATACTCAGACAAGAATGCAATATGCTTACCTTCTCCAATACCCTTCAATGGTACAGCTATCTCATTCCAGTATTTATTTCCGGAAGCATCTCCGGAGATATTTCCGGATGTACTTGCGAATGCCGGTAATTCGATATCTGCTAACAGAACGAAGGTATTAATGTCGTCCGGATCGGAAACATAGCCCACCTTAATCGAGCGCGGATAAGCTGCCGTAGCATATGAAGCATTACCGATAGCACCACTTGTAAAATTATGTGTACATAGACGAGCCCAGAAGTGCAATTCCTTATCGTCAAGATTACCTTTCACAAGCGGCATGATAGCATATGCTCCATCGCTATTATTGGAAGATGATACAAATGATTGTATGTACAAGGAAGCATTACGAACCTTCTCATTCCTACTATATACATTACCGCTTAGTGCCGTTCCAGCAGCGTTAGCGGCATTGAACTGCAGTTGCGGATTATACGAAGTAGATGTTGAATACTTACTACCAAATTTCCAACCGAGCGGAGCATATTTACCTGTAGTCGGCATAATATACGTATCGGTCTTACTGAAATCCCAGTATGCCTCAGCCTGCTCTACTACGTAAGCCGTGGTCAATGGTGCTCCGGCAGACCAATTGGAAACATGTCCATTGCCGTCATTTGCACGTACATACACATCGTACTGTTTATTGCTTTCCAGGCCGACAATCTCGAACGTATCCTTATCCGTTGTGACAATCGTCAATTCGGACAAAGCACCACCTGCCGCAACATAACCTATATCTATCTTCGGTGCATTGAACCGATTCGTCCATGTTACCGTAATAGAACTCGGAGAAGCAGTAACACCTTTGATGTTATTCGGAGCATACAGACCAACAGCTTTTTCAACATAGAGATTATCTATATAGAAGTAGTTGGACGAAGTGCCATAATACAACATAGCAATATATTTGCCTTTTGCACCGGCCAATGGTATAGAAATCTCTTCCCACCACATATTACCACGCGGATCATCTGTTGTTAACAAAGTATCCTTTGAAGTAAGTACCGGAGCGAGCACGAAGGAATCCAGCATATGGAAAGTGTTGATATCCAGCGGATTGCTTACAACGCCTACCATAATAGCACGTCTTCTTGTTACTTCCTGCCATTGTGCAGAAGGATCTCCTGTAATATTAGTTACGGAAGGAGTTTTAAATGGAATTTGGTTCTTCTTTGTTCCCAAACCGGAAGTCAACATACGAGCCTGGAATCGAATCTGAACGGTATCCAAATCCACTTCTGCCATTGCCGTAGAATCGTACATAACCGGCAAAATGACATACATACTATCCGCGGATGTTTGTCCCGCAAACATCAAGGCATTCGCAGCAGTAGCCTCGCCATTACCATACGAGAAATTGGTTGTAGCGGTATTTGTTTTCACATATGGATACGCACTATACGTTGTTCCGGTACCTTTGGCATGTCCTGTTATCCAGCCGGCATCCACTTTATAGGAAGCATTACCTGCTGCCGTCGTTTCTGTCGGTTTCTCGAAGTTGGTGAAGTACGGATACTTCGCTACTGCCAAGGTCTTCATTGTAACCGGACCAACCCAGAACGATACATCTCCGCCACCGCAGTTAGCACGAACATAGAGGTCGTACTCGGTTGCCGGGTTAAGACCACTTACCGATGCATACGTAGTATCTACTGTAGCGGCTGGAGTAGCCTCCATCGCCGGAGCATCATCCCCCTTAGGCACTGCAATGACATCCCAATTAGATGCGATTGTATCCGTCCAGCTGAAGCCAAGGGCATTCAATGCACGGTCCACTGCCACCGGAGCTTCCGGCTTCTTACAACTTGCTTCCGGCTCTACCGACATATTGTCGATATAGAAACCATAATGATAAGAAGTGGAGTAAGATGAATAATTGGATTTACATTTGAGCACAATATACTGACCCGAACCAGCGCCTTCCA
>Ga0247611_10004320_pt1 | contig 19830 bp, 19 predicted proteins | sample 177DNAGHGhighgp2_FD_192422 | JGI IMG/M metagenome (GOLD analysis project Ga0247611, IMG submission 192422) | Sheep rumen microbial communities from Palmerston North, Manawatu-Wanganui, New Zealand - 1770 DNA GHGhigh gp2 | ecosystem: Host-associated > Mammals > Digestive system > Stomach > Rumen...
TGACAGACGTCATCTTGGAGAAGACGGCGTTGTATCCGTAGGTCTTGTGCTTGATGAGGATGGAAACAGACTTATCTGTCCCCCTTCGATCAACTCCATAGGATTTGTCTTCGAAGAAGAGAAATTTGCTATTCATCAGGAGATAGCGATGAAGATCATTTCCACGCTGCCTGATAAAGACATAGAATCCATTGTGACTAAAAATGCCTACCGCGAACAGATAAGAAATCTCTGCTTCTCCAAGACAAGGAAAAGACCCCTGGTACTGTTCAACATCTCCAAAGTGTGATCACTTACGCTCAACCGACAGAACGTCGCGCACACCTTTGATCCTGCCGACGATCCTGTCGAACTGCGCTTTGTTTGCTATTGTGAGAGTAATGTTGATGTGGCAGATAAAATCATCTCCGACGATCGTGTTGACCTTAACGATGCTTGCCTTCTCTTCCCTGATATGATCAAGAATATCGAAGAGGAGATCCTGCCTGTCATTTGCCGTGATAACGATAGCAATATCAAAGATAGAATCTCTTGCATTTACGAGCCAGTGGCAGTTAACGATCCTTCTGAACCTCTCGAGGTCCTTCTCGGATCTGTCCTTATACTTGATGATGTTCATTATATTCTGGCAGTTCGTTTTATGGATTCCGACACCCTTGCTCTGTGTAACGTAACCAATGATGTCATCACCGTAGACCGGGTGACAGCATTTCGAGTAGTGTGTTGCAACATTATCAAGTCCGTCGACAACGACAACTGATTCTCCGGGCTTCTTCGTCCTGGGCAGTTTTCTTGCGATCGTATCATCGATCGTACCTTCAGTTTTAGCCTGCTTGCCCTTCTTAACAGGACGGATATTCTGATCAAACTTACCAAGTTCGATCGGCATCTCATCCGGTCTGTAAACAACCTGTCCGTCTATGGCTACCCTGTATCCGAGCTTCTGCCTCTCTTCAGGCTCAAGCGATCTGATGTAATCATCACGGAGTCTGCCGAACACCTTGATAACGCTCGTACCGCCATAACCAATAGAAGCATAAAGATCATCAAGATTTGCAAAAGTGTTGCGTCTCAAGATGGGTTCGATGGCAGATTCTACGATAAGATCTTCGGGCTTGAATCCGTTACGTTCGATCTCACGTTCGAGCCTCTCCTTACCCGCCGCCACATTCTCAGAACGGGCTTCCTTCTTGAAATAAGCATTGATCTTATTCTTTGCAGAAGTGGTTCTTACTATATTGAGCCAGTCGCGCGAAGGACCTTTGATCTTCTGACTGGTAAGAATCTCGACCTGATCAGCGTTCTTAAGCTGATATGACAGCGGAACGATCCTTCCGTTGACCTTTGCACCGTGCATGTGATTGCCGACTCCGCTGTGTATATGATAAGCAAAATCGATAGGACATGATCCGATCGGAAGTCTAATTACCTCTCCCTTCGGCGTGTAAACAAAAACTTCCTCAGGAGCGATATTTGTCTTGAGGTATTCAATGAACGCAGTAGGATCAGACAATTCATTCTGAGAATCAAGTATCTGCCTTACTTCAGAGATCTTCTCATCATACTTATCTGCCTGGAATTCATGTGAATCACCTGACTCCTTGTAATGCCAGTGAGCCGCGATACCGTATTCTGCTATCTTATGCATCGCATAAGTCCTAATCTGCACCTCGAAAGGAATTCCGCTCGGACCTATAACTGTCGTATGGATGGACTGGTATTTATTCTCCTTCGGCATGGCGATATAATCCTTGAACCTGCCGGGGATATGCGTATACATCTCATGAACTATACCGAGTACCGTATAGCAGTCCGTTACCTCTTCAACAATGATCCTGCAGGCAAACATATCATAGATCTCATCTATTGTCTTGCCCTTCGTCTTCATCTTCTTGTATATGCTGAAAAAGTGCTTGGGTCTTCCCTCGATCTCATAGTTCTTGATGTTATATTCCTTAAGTCTCTCATTGAGCTGGGTGACAACCTTCTCCATGAAGGCTTCTCTCTCAGACCTCTTGCCGTTGACAAGGCCGACAAGTTCATAATATGCATCAGGATCGATATATCTGAGACAGAGGTCTTCAAGTTCCCATTTGATCTTGTAGATACCAAATCTGCCTGCAAATGGAACATATATATCCAGCGTCTCCCTTGCTTTCTCTATCTGCTTGTCGGGAGTCTGATGCTTCATCGTTCTCATGTTATGGAGCCTGTCTGCAAGCTTGATGAATATGACTCTGATGTCATTTGTCATTGCCATTACCATCTTGCGGACATTGGTAGCCTGGAGTTCTTCCTTCGAATCATAATTCACGAGTTCAAGACTGCTGTTGATCTTGGTGACTCCGTTGACCATATTGGCTATAGCTTCGCCGAATATGCTCTTGAGCAGTTCCTCGTCAGCTTCAGTATCCTCGATCGTATCGTGAAGGAGGGCACCTGCGATCGTCTCGGCATCAACTTCAAGATCTGCAAGGATCCTTGCCACAGCTATCGGGTGAATGATATACATCTCGCCGGTCTTGCGCTTCTGATTACGGTGAGCTTTAAATGCGAATATAAAAGCATTGTGAATGAGTGTCTTCTCCTTCTCGATCTCTTCCGGAGTGGCATTGGAATCATTCAGATACTGGATAAATATCTTCTCGACCTCATCATACCGCTCCTGAATATAATCGGGTATCTCAGGAACGATACTCATGTCAGACAGATATTTATACTCTTCGCTTCTCTCACCGTCAGCCATTGACATTCAGCCTCATAAAAGTTCGTGTTGTATTGAGCTGTGCTTTCTCCGCAACAGGAAGAACAGTAAAGCACAGCCTGCCGTTCCCTGATGAACCGAGTTTGATCAGTTCAGCTTCGGAGAATATCTCCATGCACCTCTTCACCCTGAAAGGTGTCAGGCTTGTCCTACAGTTTATATTTATCATTTTTGCCAACAGAACGCAATCTGCGGTGGAATTCTTATCCCCACATGCATTCTTGACAGTAGTATAAACATCAGCAAAATCCTGTCTGTCAGGAACGAGATCTTCCCTGCTGCAGTCCTTGCTTATCTTGGCGATCTGATCTACTCCGAGACCGGACTTATATAACTTCTCGATATTATCAAACTGGCTCCAGCAGAATGCCTTCTCATGAGGTTTGATATCTTCTAAGTGAAGGCTCAATGTGGTATTGCCGCGATATGTATATTCATTCAGAGTATAGGCTACGTCCACCATATCACCTATCGCAAAGCATCCTGCAAATTCCCCCATGCCGAATCCTACTGCAGACAATGCAGACCCGGATCTGCTGCCTCCTTTTGTCTCCTCATCTTTGGAAGATATAAGATCCACTCTCAGATGTGCTCCGTCAGACATGGTATAAAGATCTGAGATGATGAGGCCTTTTGTCATGAATACAGGTCTTCCGTTGGCTATTCCAAAGGGCTTCAGTCTGCACACTGTCCTGTATGTATCAAAAGTTACTTCCTCAAAAGGCAGTTCGTATTCGATCTCGAGAACATCATCCGGCTTCATTCCGTCAGCTTCCTTAAGCTCACAGATCTCCTTCGAACGGGCTTCGAGATTTCTCATGAAGTCAGCCATCTTCTCCTTCTTGACAACGACTCCCGCAGCCTTCTTATGTCCTCCGAAATTAACGATACTGTCAGAGATATCAGTCAGCACTCCGAACAGGTCAAAGTCTCCATATGCTCTTCCCGAACCCTTGACACAGTCAGTCTCGATTGAATCATTAGTAAAAACTATCGCAGATCTCCTGAAATACTGGGACAGTTTGCCGGCAACAATGCCGAGTACACCCTGGTGCCAGTCTTTGCCGTATACGACGATAGGGCCGACTGTATTTGTGAGACTCCACTCATCGGGACGGTTAGGATTTTCTATCTGCCTGAAAGCACTGTCAAACACCTCGGACTCGATCTTTTTGCGTTCCTCATTCTCCCTTGTCAGTTCGTTCGCTGACAGTTCAGCCTTATCTTCATCATCCTCAAGAAAAAGCTTCAAAGCTTCCGAGGAATCATAAAGCCTTCCTGCAGCATTTACTCTCGGAACAAAATTAAAAGAAATATATGTCTCATCTATCGGCTTGCCTTCGTCAGCCAAGAGCCTGTTCATAACACGGACGCCGGGGTTGGCCGGATGGCCGGAATTCATGCTCTCGAGCGCCTTCTTGATTATGGTCCTGTTCTCATTAACGACAGAAACAAGATCTGCAATAGTTGCGATTCCTGCCATCTCTATAGACTGGCGCCAGATGTCACGTGTAACTTTATAAGGACTCTTCTTGCCCATAGCTTCTACGAGTTTAAGTGCAACACCTGCACCGCACAGATCGATGAAAGGATATGTATTGTCAAGTCTCTTGGCACAGATGACGCAGTCAGCTTCAGGAAGTTCCTCGCCCTTTACATTGTGATGGTCGGTAACGATGACCTGTATTCCGCGGTCCTTGATAGCCTTGACTGTCTCCATGTTTGTAATGCCGCAGTCAACCGTAATAAGAAGATCGGGACAATGCTCAAACACATTGTCGATTATATTGTCCGTAAGACCGTAACCGTGCTCTGATCTGTGCGGAACTATATAGTCAACATTACAGCCGTGGCTCTTGAGGAACCTGACGATAATGGCGGTAGCCGTTACGCCGTCACAGTCATAGTCTCCGTAAACAAGAATCTTCCTGCCCGCAGCGATAGCTTCGCTGATGATAGATACAGCTTTGTCCATATCCTTATAAAGGAACGGATCATGCCATAAGGTAGGATTGTCAGTTATGAAATTGTTAATGTCTGAATCACTGGTGATACCTCTGTTTGCAAGAAGTACACCAAGCAATGTATCGGAATGGTCAAGTGCACATTCCGATACATTCCATGTCTTATTTGTAAGCATCATGTTAATGTATCTCGATCCTGTTTTTTGAGATAATTATAATCTATTAGGCAGGATTAGACCACATTAATTTTCTTACCAGATGTTCTCGTATCTGAAATTATACCTTGTTACAGAGTATTCATTAAGGTCATCCTGACGGTCCATCATGGACTGCTGCTGATACTGCTGCATCATCTGTTCCGTCTGACGGTCCTGCTGCTGCATCTGCTGTTGCTGCTGATCCTGATTACCACCGGGATTCTGCTGCTGTTGCTGCTGTTGCTGTTGCTGCTGTTGCTGCTGTTGTTGCTGCTGTTGCTGCTGCTCCTGAATCTGCTCCAGTTCCTCGATCGCAGCTTCTATATCTCTCTTAAGTCTCTCAGCTTTTTTGCTGTGTCCTTTGCCCTTCTCATTGGCACAATCGTCCTCAAGAAGGATATCGCGTGCCTGGTAGAGGAGTTCTAGAGATTCCTCGATATGCTCGGGAGCCTTATAGTTCTTATCGAGCTGAGCCACAACTGACAAAGCCATATTGATCCTTACAGGGCACTCCTCCATGAAAGGAATATTGGAGTCTATTGCCTTCTGATACTCTTCGAGAGCCTGAGGGAACTGACCGAGCCTATACAGGATATTGCCGTTATTGTAATAAGCAATGTAAGGTTCAAATATATTAAGCGATGTCAGAAGATCATCATTGACGGAGTAATTACCGTCTTCATATTCAGATATGACATTCTCATTGTAGAAATAGTTCAGCAGTATCTTGCCGCATACAAGAGCAACAACGATATAAACTGCGATAAGTATCTTCAATCTCATATTACTGTCCCCTTCCCATCTTTATTCCATAGTAGATAAGATCATATATTAGGAATATGAACAATGCAGCAGCAAAGAAATAATAAGTCTCTGCAAATCCGACACCGCTCTCCCCGCTCGCGGTCATCTCACCCGCTTCTATTTTATCATGGATCTCATCCATTACATCCCAAATATCTCCGGCATTCTGAATGTGGAAATAATCAAGTCCGAGATCTGATGCTATACGCTGCAGAGTCTTCTCGTCTATCTTGGAACGTGCTGTCTCATATGTACCGTTGTCGGTAAGATATTTCAGAAGCTGCGTCTCATCTGAAGAAGAATACTCACGGACATGCATAACACCACCGGCCTTCGTACCGTATCCGAGCACGGCTCCGCCGTCAATATATTCAGACAGTCTCTCGAAAGACTTGAGTTTATCACCGGTATTCATCTCACCGTCGCTTATGAAGAAAACGAGCTGTATGCGGTCCTCTTCCTCTTCATCCTTGGAATCGGTCATATATGTTCCCTCGAGATAGTCACGCATCGTATTGTAAACGATATTGATAGAAGATCCCGTGGCGGAATTCATACTTCTGCCTTCCAGAGACTTGGCTGCCGTGATCATGTTCTCTTTCTCAGTAGTATAAGGAACCATTACTGTCGCAAGATCGTTGAATGATATAAGTGCAAATCTCGCACCCTCGAAATCATCCATTACCCTGGATATATCTGCTCTCACAGCATCCATTCTTCTCTCCTCGCCGTTGAAGTCTTCGGCAAGCATACTGATCGTATTATCAACTACGAAAAGGATATCGATATTATTGCTGTAAGTTGCAACTTCGCCTGTCGGGATCAGGATCCTCAGATTAACAAGGAAGACAAGGATCGCAATGATTATCTGCCTTATGAAGTTCCATGCTCCCTTACGCTTCATTACCACGAAGAGCACACACAGAACGATCATGACGGGAATCGGAATGAAGGGATTAAATGTCATATCTTAAGCCTCCATACCGCCAGAGAGAACATCATACCGCATACGACGAGTATCGCGATATAGGGATTGGGAACATCCTTGATCGATGTTGATGTCTTGTACGTTACGGATACATCCGTATCGCGGACAGCTTCGATAAGGTCATCTATAGCCGTTCTGCTCCTTGTATTAAAATAACTTCCGCCGGTGCTCTCGATGTCGCGCTTGAAATCTGCTTCAGCCTCTACAAAATAAGGAGCTATTCCAAACACTTTGACGCCCTTATATGTACAGAGATCACAAGCCTCATGAACTGTTACTATCTCATCTCCAAGGACATCATTATCCGTTATGAGCACGATCAGTCTCGAACGGTCGGGCTCTTCATCAAATCCCGTAAAACTGTAAAGACATGTTGCCAGTCCGTCACCGATAAGAGAGCTTCCTCTGTCACTTGACGTTCCTGCAAATCTGTATGAAGACAGCTCATCCAGATCGGAATAATACATTACATCCTGACCGGCCTCGATGGATCTTCTCAGGTGTTCAAGTTCAGAGATAACATAACTGTAGTCATCAGTAAGAGGAACGAGTCTTACGCCCTGTCCGTTGAAGATTACGATACCGAATCTCTCACCTTTGAGACCTTTGACAAAATCCTTGAGCTGATCGCACATTTCCATGCTGACACTGTCAAGTGATGTCGATACGTCAAATCCGATCATGATATCCCTGTTGTGGATCTCCTCGGTATGAGACTCAATATCTATGGGTTTTGCAACGAGGATAACCGAAGCAAATATCATTCCCAGCATGCTAATTATCGCCACCACTTTAAGCAAATAGTACTCAAATATGAGAGCCTTGTACTGTGACAGTTTCTTGATGTAATCATTATTAGCACTTCTGGCTCCGCCCGTATACTTTCTGCCCTTCATGAAGAAGAGTATCAGTATGAGGGATACAGCCGCAAGTCCCGCACCAATATAAAGCACCATAGGATACGTCATTTCCATGATCTTACTACCTCCCTGGCGTTCATAAACGATCTTGCAATATCAGCATCTGCCTCATAGGCAAATTCAGGTGCATAGAATTCTTTGATCAGCAGATAAAGAGAAGGAACGTTAAGTCTCTCTATCTCATTCAGGGTAAGCGAATTAACGGGAACATCCGATGCCTCAGCACAGTATTCCCTGACTGTCTTACTCAAGTCCAGATGTGCCTGACGCATATCTATCAGACTGGATGAATACCGTGTCTCAATCTCCTTAATCTTCTCAAGATACATATTCTTGAGAGTAACAGGATCATAGTGCTTCTTCGGCTTGGGCTTTTCTACCTTGACCTTCTTCTTAGGCTTAAACTTTATAAGTTTAAAAACAAGCAGAAAGATAACAGGCGCAAGAACCAGAACGACCGCGATGATCGTCAGGATAACAGAATAACTCATCATGTCCTGTAACTTAACGGATGTTGGCATATCTGTGGCTTTCCAGAAGTTCTATTATCTTCGTTACTATCTCATCCTCGTTGTTCATCGTAACGCTCGATATTCCGAATTTGAGAAGTTTTCTTGAATTTGCAGTAAGTATCTCTTCCCTCTTCTCGGCTTCAAGTCTTGCAAGTTTCTTGTTGCCGCTGATAAAAGAAGGAACATAACCGTTGCCGTCAATATCAAAGACTTTGTTGCCCGTAAGTCCGAGGTCGCTGATATTGACAAACAATACATCGTGACGCGTCTTGAGTCTCTTTAGACACGGCTCGCTGATGCCGTAGATACCGTTCATGTCTGTAATGACAAATATGATCATTCTCTTCTTGAAGTTGTTGATTATGAAATCAAGCGACTTCTCGATGTTGTTCTTCTGACGTGTCTCAAGATCCCTGTCATATTCGGCAAGTATTCTCTCAACATTGGGAAGACCTGTCCTGAAAGGATTGAGCTTGATCATTCCGTCCTTGTTATAAAGCGATCCGACCGTATCGCCGTTCTTATAAGCGATATATCCGATAGTTCCGGCTGTCCTCAGTGCGATCTCCCTCTTCTGAATAAACTCGGCACTGTCTCCTGCCATCTTGGCACCGGTATCGAGCACGAGCATTATGCTGTGCTTCTTGTCGGCTATGTAGCGCTTTACAAGGATAGTTCCGGCTCTTCCCGAAGCCTTCCAGTCAATATCCCTGATGTTGTCACCGGGAACATATTCCCTCAGGTCTTCGAAGTTAAGGCTTCTGCCGTGAAATACTGACGGGTATGTGCCGTCAAGCACGTTACTCGTTTTCTTGGTTGCATAAATGCTGACATTCGCCTTGATACGCGTTATGTAGTCAGACTTTGACTTCATGGTGTAGGAACTGCTCCCATGATCGCATCGATGATCTGGTCTTCAGTAACACCGTCTGCAACAGCAGCAAAGTTAAGTGTTACTCTATGTCTTAATACACCCTTTGCAAATGCCTTGACATCATCAGGTGTTACATAGTCTCTTCCGGACAGGAGAGCTACAGCCTTGCTGATCTCCATGAGGCAGATTGATCCTCTGATACTGGAACCGAGCGTAATATACTGCGCAAGCTCCTTAGAGATGAACTTATCGGCATGTCTTGTTGCGTCGATGATCCTGACGATATAATTCTTGATCGACTCATCAAGGTATACTCTCTTGACGAGATTCTGAACGTATTTGATGTCGCCCAATGTAACAACACTTCTGCTGGATGCAAATACATCCTTCTCGATCCTGTTCATGATCTCAAGTTCTTCAGTTACGGAAGGATAATCAATGATAGTCTTCATAAAGAATCTGTCGAGCTGGGCTTCTGACAGAAGATATGTACCTTCCTGCTCGATGGGGTTCTGTGTTGCGATTACCATGAAGATATCGGGTGTGGGATACATCAGTCCGCCGATAGTCGTCTGATGCTCCTGCATGACCTCGAGCATAGCACTCTGTGTCTTCGCGGATGATCTGTTGATCTCATCGAGAAGAACGAAGTTGGCGTGAACAGGTCCGAGTTTTGTCTCAAAGCTTCCTGTTGAATAATTAAGGATCTGTGTACCGATGATATCACTAGGCAGAAGGTCAGGCGTACACTGTATTCTGGAGAACTTGCCTCCGCATGCTTCCGTTATCGTCTTCGCTGCCGTTGTCTTGGCAAGACCGGGTACAGATTCGATCAGGATGTGACCGTTGACCATTAGCGTCATAAGGAGTGAAGTTCCAAGGTCCTTCTGTCCAACCATCTTCTCATAATAGTAAGCGTTGATGCGCTGTACTATAGTAAGTGCGTCACGGATTTCCGCTTCTGAAATAACTGAATACTTTTCCATAATTTGTAAGATCCCTTTTTGTAAAAAATAACAAAATTCATTATATCACAGTTCAATGTGAGAATTGGCTAAAAATGGGGCATTTATTACTCAAAATAGTCGAATTCGAGTTCACCGATCTTAACTGTGTCGCCTTCTTTGATGCCTTTTGCCTTCAAAGCATCAATTACACCGGAGGATATCAGAGTCCTCTGGAAATAAGCCATTGAATCTGTACTGTCGAAATTCGTTGATTCAAGAACAACACCTATCCACTTGCCGGTAACCTCATAAACATTGCCTGTAACTTCAATGTCGAACTTACGCTCTTCCTCATATTTGTAGACCGTCTCATCAGAGTCGACAACATCATGAATTACAACGGGAGGGAGCTTTGTCACCATCTCGGTAATCTTGTCTGTAAGTTCCTTGAGGCCGAGGCGCGCTGCAGCGCTGATAACAAATATATCTTCATATCCTGCTTCGCGGACCGAATCAACAAACATCTCAACTTCCTCATCTGAAGCATCATCACACTTGTTGGCAACAACTATCTGCGGACGTGAAGCAAGTTCCTTGTTGAACTGCTCAAGCTCATTATTGATAGATACAAAATCATCATAAGGATCACGTCCGTCCTTAGCCGATACATCGACAACGTGAACGAGAAGACGTGTCCTTTCTATATGGCGAAGGAAATCGTGCCCGAGACCTGCACCCTGATGTGCGTCTTCTATGATGCCCGGAATATCTGCAATTACATAAGATGTATCATAATTCTGGACTACACCGAGTACAGGTTCCAAAGTCGTGAAAGGATAATCCGCGATCTTGGGCTTGGCATTCGTCAATACTGACAGCAGTGTCGATTTGCCTGCATTAGGGTAACCTACAAGTCCGACATCAGCGATCAGCTTCAGTTCAATATACAGATCAAGCTCCTCACCGGGGATACCTGCTCTGGCGAACTGCGGAGCCTGTCTTACTGCATTTGCATAATGCATGTTGCCAAGACCGCCTTTGCCTCCGCGTGCAATGATAACGCGCTGACCGTCTTCTGTCATGTCGGCAAGGATCTTATCCGTGGTAGCATCCTTGATAACAGTTCCGACAGGGACTGCAATCTCAAGATCGTCACCTCCCTTGCCGTACATTTTGCGGTTCATTCCTTTCGCGCCGTCCTGTGCCACAAACTTGTGCTTAAAACGGAATGCGGACAGATTGGATATCCTGGATACCGCAACGAAAACAACATCGCCGCCCTTACCGCCGTCTCCGCCGTCAGGACCGCCGTTTGTCACGAATTTCTCAGTGTGGAAAGATACCATTCCGGGGCCGCCGTCTCCGGCCTTAACATGGATCTTGGCATGATCGATAAACATACTGTCTCCTTACAAAAAAGCAGTCTGCCGCTAATAAACGACAGACTGCATGAACTGTTCTCTTATTGAAGATCAGGCTACGGGATAAACGCTGACCTGCTTCTTGTCCTTACCCTTACGCTCGTACTTAACGGTACCGTCGACCTTAGCAAAGAGTGTATCGTCAGAACCGATGCCGACATTGAGTCCGGGATGGATCTTTGTTCCGCGCTGTCTTACGAGGATGTTGCCTGCGATAACTGCCTGGCCGTCACCCTTCTTTGCTCCGAGTCTCTTGGATTCTGAGTCACGACCATTCTTGGTGGAACCCATTCCTTTCTTATGAGCGAAGAGCTGTAAATTCATTTTGATCATTTTTACACCTCCAAAGTGTCATCTAGAATGAATAATCTCTACATACCTGTTGTGTTCGTCGTTGACTGACTGAGCAAGGTTTATCATTCCAAGTTCCGCTGTTCTCATTATTACCTGAGCATTCTGCTTCGCCTGTTCTGTTCCAATCTCCGGAACTTCTATCCTGCAGTTCACATCGTCATCTTCCGATTCGTGCACAACAAAGAATTCTTCATTGTCATATCCGCATATGTCCTCCAGAGCATTTGCTGCCGTGTAGCACAATGTGGAGATTCCTGCACAAACGATGTCCGAACCTGCCTCGCCGTATCCTGAATGTCCTGAGACGTATATTCCTCTGATGGATCTGTCTTCGGACTTCCTGTCAACTATTACAGTGATCATTATCCGATCGCTGAGATACGAACTCTTGTATAAGGCTGTCTGTGGCCATTCTTACGACGATAACCCTTCTTAGCCTTGTACTTCAAGACAGTAACCTTCTTGTTCCTGCCCTGCTTAACGATCTCACCTGTTACTGTTGCCTTAACATCAGAACCTGCTGTGATACCGTCATCGTTACCAACTGCGAGCACTTCGTCAAAAGTAACTGTCTCACCTGCTTCACCTGCAAGCTTCTCAACGAAGATCTCGTCTCCGACAGTAACCTTGTACTGCTTGCCGCCTGTCTTAATAACTGCGTACATTATAAGTCTCCTCCTGTTCTTCCAGTCTCGCTGCATATTCCCTAGGCAGCGGCTTCTTTTGTTCAAAAAAGCGCGCGTTTAAGAGCCCGGCGCATGCGGTCACCCGACTATAATACTAGCAAGGTCCCGTAAAGTCAAGCAAAAATCACAGTAACAAAAGGGTAAAGATAACAGAATGGCACAGAGCTGCAAACATCACGTTGTCAGATATCCTCTTTACGAGATTGGAACAGATAAAAGGTATTATAACTATAAGCATTCCTCTTATGGCTGTATACAGATCGCACATTCCCATAAAACTGATCACAAGAGACGTTCCCGAAGGGATCAGCAGTTCCAGAGGATAGAAGATATTGCCGTAATAAGAGCATCCGTTCTCGCCGCCTGCCCTGCTCTTCTTGTCTATGAAGCCGAGAAGGGATACAACAAGAAAATCCAGCAGGAAAGAAGTTATGGCGACCACCTTCATCTTTCCTGAAGAAGTAGTATTTCCGTGCTTTATGATAAGCCATATTGCAACAAAGAATCCCGTGACAAGAACTGAAGCTGTCAAAGTCCTTATCACTCCCTGCTTATCTCTCCTGTATTTGATCTTATTAGTCAATGCAAAACCCGTCCGCATCAGTACCATGACAAGCATCATGAACAGCGGGGAGAGATAAACAACATATTTAACATAATGTCTGGTAAACGGAATAATGCAGCCTGCTACGATAAGGACCGCAAACCATATGGTAAGGCCCATATTGACAATGGCAGCCATGCCGTCGTCTCCGATCTTCTCAAGACTGATGCCGCGCCGCTCCGGAACAGGAACAAAGAAAAGAAACATCAGAAGAGATGCAATTCCCATAACCACGCCGAATACCAGCAGAATAAACCAGCTGTTAAGTCGTCCCATCTTAAGGGTTGTTCCATAGGTCGATGCAAGATATGAAGCAAGATCGCTTTGGAATGAAGGCGAATTAAGCAGGACCGTATATCCCAAATCATCATAAAGGGACAGGTATCTGTTCTGATCGGCAGAAAAATAAACCCTGCTCGACATTATGGCGCCTCTGGTGGCATATGCTCCGTAAACGGTGTCAACGCCGCTCATTCTCTCAAACAGTCTCCGGACATCACTCATCGTATCGGTATTGCCGGCCTTCTTGCCGAACCCGAACATCGCAACGGGACAATCCGGATGAGAGAAATCGTACCGTTCTACCGACAGATTACCCGGATATTTGGGATCAACAAGAATATACCCTGTAATGCTGTTCTGCCCCGGATTGGCAGTTCCGAGTTCATTCTCATATATATCACGCATCAGTGCGAAAGAATCCTCTCCCACACCCATTACCACAACATCTCTTCCCTGGATATCTGAAGGGATCTCATTGGCGGAACTGCTGATTATTTTATATTCAAATCCGGCTGCATGAACTGTATTCTCAAAAGCAGGATCTGCGATCCTGAAATCAGTCTCTGTCCTGGAATATATCAGGAGCAGCGGATGAGTATCTGATGCTCCGCTTCCCGATACCATAAACAGTATAAACAGCATTAAGATAAATGCAGCAGTGATCCCACCCCAGATATAAGCCGCGCGAGGCAGTTTTGTCATCTTGCCGCGGCTGTCACGTTTCTTCTGTGTCCCGCTGCTCTTCATCTGATTATCCCTTCGGGCAGAGAATATCTCCCAATTCCCTTATGTCCTCAGGACCGAGGATAAGAATGATATCACCGGGATTGATGAGTTCGTCGATCCTGGGAATGATATCCATCTTATCGGCAAAGAATTCGGCATCTCCGCCGCGCCTGTTGATCTCATCTGCGATATCCTTGCTGGATATTCCGAGATTGTCCGATTCACGGTCAGAGAAGATCTCACCGAACAGGATCTTTTTACACGGAAGAAGTGATGTTACATAATCTTCAAAAAGCAGTTTTGTCCTGTTGAATGTCAGGGGCTGGAAAACTACCAGGATATCGCCGTGAGGCATATTGGAAGCAGCCTCTATTGTTGCTCTTGCCGCCGTGGGATGGTGGGCATAGTCAACAACTACATCGCATCCTTTATACTTGCCCTTAACAGTATATCTTCCGTCTGCTCCTCCGAATTCATTGAGAGCCTTGATTATCGAATACGGTTCTGCTCCGTTTAGATAAGCACATGCCGCAGCGATAAGTGCATTATCAATATTATGTCTGCCGGGCACGCGGAGATGCGCCCTTCCTAAGAATTCGCCGTTGAACTCAATGTCAAAATTCGGCAGGCCGTCAACAAATTCAATATTAAGAGCCTGGAAATCAGCAGGTACATCACCGGAAGAACATGTTATGACAGAAGGCATAGCTCTCCCATCTTTCTCACGTTCTGCAGCAGCCTTGGCCAATGCTTTGCGGATATTCTCATCTGATCCGGTTACAACGATATAACCGTCATCGTCAACCTTCTTCGTGAACTCGGCAAAAACATTTATTACATCTTCCAATGTCGGATAACAATCCACATGGTCGTGATCGATGTTCGTGATAGCTGCCGTTGTCGACCTGAACTGCAGGAAAGACTGTTTGAATTCACATGCTTCAGATACGAGGAGATTCCTGTTGCCTCCAAGCCTTACGGTATTGCCTCCGAAAGCATCAAAAGGCGCACCTATATGAACAGTCGGATCCTTACCTGCCTCCATGAGCATCAGAGATGTCATTGAAGTGGTCGTGGTCTTGCCGTGAGTACCGGAAATATTGATAACATGATAATAACTTTCCGTTATAAGTCCCAGGAATTCCGATCTGTCGAAGATCCTGATATCTTTTGCGATCGCCTGTGCAACTTCAGGATTGTGAGGAAGGATCGCAGCTGTCTTGACTATATAATCCGGTTCGAATTCATCTATATTCGAAGCGAGCTGGGAATTATAGATGGTAATGCCCTTCTCCTTCAGCATCTCTGTCCTCTCGGACGGATGCATATCAGATCCGCCTACAGCAAATCCATATCCTTTTGCAAGAAGAGCAAGTCCGCTCATAGATATACCGCCTATACCGATAAAGTATATCTTTGCTCCGTTCTTCAGAGAATCTATTCCGTTCTTATCAAGTACTGACATTTTCCGATACCTCTTTATTTGATTGACTCTTATCATTATACAGTAATTTGAGGAGTATCGGCGTAACTATCGAACTGATTATGATCAGCATGATAACAGACGTTGAATACGCACTGTCGAGAACTCCGAGCGAGAATCCTCTCTGAGCCACGATAAGGGCAACCTCGCCTCTTGTCATCATGCCACATCCTATCTTCAGTGCATCTCTTCCCTTAAATCCCGTAAGCCTTGCCATGCCACCGCACCCTATGACCTTGGAACCCATTCCAACTGCAACAAAGGCAAGTGAGAACAGAAGAATACCCGTATTGAACTGGGACAGGTCATTCTGAATTCCGATACTGGCAAAGAATACAGGACCGAAGATCATATATGAATTGATGTCCATCTTTCGTGATATGTAATTCGAATCCTTCAGAGAGCTTAAGATTACTCCTGCAATATAGGCACCTGTGATATCGGCAACTCCGAAATATCTCTCTGCGGCATATGACATTGCAAAACAAAGCGCCAGACCGATGATCGGTATTCTTCTAGTTCTGCGGTGCTTTCTGTCATAGATCCTGAAGAGCCTGTATATGATATAACCCATAACGACTGAAGAGATAAGGAAAAGTCCCGTCATGAGAAGAGTATGAATGACATCCTGTGTCTGATCCCTGAATCCTATAACGACGGTAAGAACGATAATGCCTATAACATCATCGATTATCGCAGCGCTCATGATCGTCGTTCCGATCGTATCAGAAAGCTTGCCGAGCTCCTTCAGAGCCTCAACCGTAATACCGACTGAAGTTGCAGTCAGGATAAGACCAATAAAAACTGCCTTGTAGAACTCTTCACTGCCCCATTCAGACATGCCGTAGAATCCAAAGCACATCAAAGTACCAAGTATAAGCGGAATAAAAACTCCTGCACTGGCTATGAGCAGAGCCTTTACGCCAGTCTTGCGGAGTTCTGACATTCTTGTCTCAAGTCCCGCAGTAAACATGAGGATAATGACACCGATCTCAGCCATCTGACCGAGGAAATCGGAATACTGGACAAGACCTAAAATGGAGGGACCTACCAGGATTCCTGCTAAGATCTCACCTACTACCTGAGGAGCCTTAAGCTTACGCGCTCCGAGGCCGAACACCTTGGCTGCGATTATAATGATTGCCAGCGACTTAAAGATTACAAACTTTTCCATATCAACACGTTATATCTCCCGTAACAGCTTCCGTATACCTTACAAGATCTTCAGCCTTCAGCCTGATCTGTATTCCTCTCTGTCCTCCCGACACTGATACCTCATCGATCAGTTCGATCATCTCATCGAAATATGTCGGAAACTTCTTCTTCATTCCTACGGGAGAGCAACCTCCCCTTATGTATCCGGTAAGAGGCAGCAGTTCCTTGACATGGATCAGTTCAACTCTCTTGGATCCTGCAAGTCTTGCAGCCTTCTTTAGATCAAGTTCATCATCAACGGAGAGGCAGAATACAACATATCCGTCATCGCCTTTTGCTACGATAGTCTTAAAGACTTCCTCGTAAGGGATGTTCAGAAAATCGGCAACATGATGACCGTCCAGGTCGTTCTCATCGAACTCATATTCCTGGATCTTGTAATTGATGCCTGCCGAATCCAGCATCCTCATCGCATTGGTCTTCTTTATGCCTGCCATACTTCACCTAGCCTCCGAAAAGTAGATTTTACCACTTTTAAAATTGTTTTGTAGTAGTATATAAAAAATAAGCAGTATTTAGGAGTGTAACAATGTTAAACAAGAATTATCCCCCGCATGACATGAATGTAGTTTTCGATATGATGGAAGAAGTTCTGAAGGTCGGAGACTGCCACGAGCATGCCACAGATGAGATGGGATTTCTCAATCACCTTATGGCATCTCTCCCCGCCGAAGCGGTCGAATACGGTATGAGATTCCTCCACGGAGACAAAGAACTCCCCTCATCATGCGAAGAGATAATGCCTCTTTACATCAGATTCGTAAGTCTTGCGGAATACTGCGAGAAAATAGAATTTCTCCGCAACATTCCTGAGGACATGACCCACGAGGACATAATGAAGCGCTCGCAGATCATGGAATCTCTGGAGGAACATGAGAAAGCATTCGGCAAACCCCTTCTCGGATTCTCAATGAAGGAAGGCAAACCTGAACAGACAGGAGAAGAAGACACAGAAGATCAGGGCGCTTTGCACCTTCTCGACTTCAATGCAGGAGTCTTTGTATGTGAAGATCCGCTTGCTACAGCTCTCTTCTACGAAAACAACCTGGGATTCAAGGCATCTCACCTTGACGATGAATCAATGCCCCATATCAAACTCACACGTGATAATGTCTCGATCGTACTTGCCAAAGGATCTCTCAAACCCTTAAGAGAGATCTGCGATGTCAAATATGATATGTACTTATATGTATCAGAACCTCTTCTTTTCTATAACGAAGTAAAAGGTGCAGGAGTTACGATCGTGGAAGACCTTACCGCTGCAGAGGATTCTGTGAACCTTACCACAAACCGCCAGTTCGTTTTTGAAGACCTGGACGGCAGGCACATCTGCGTAAGTCAGATGAATTCTTAATTCCCAACAGCCCCGTAATCAAACTGAGCCTCAACCCTGTTAAAGTCCTCATCATCCGTCCAGTAGTACAGGATGCGGTTTGTGCGGTCAAGACGGCTGAACTGACCATTCCAGAGCGGAGAATACGTATCATCTGTTATTGTCATTCCGTGCTCCGGTCCGGATCCGTAATTGATCGTCAATATACAGGCAGACGGATCATAGCCAGCTTCTTCACGCTTTGAATCGTTCATCATGAAGTATTCAAGAGAATCGTTGCTTTGGAGTGCGAATGTCGGATCGATGTGATAATACTGACCGTTTATCTTTACATATGACCACTGATGACCTCCCATGTCAGCCGTAAAGAGGGACTTCATAACAGTTGCATCAACGCCGGCTTCAAGGAGAAGGAATGAATACAGTTCAGACAATCCCTGACATATACCTGATTTATCCTGTAGAGTCTGATAAGCCGATACTGTCATCTCGGAAGAATGATCCATCATATAATTATCATAAGTATAATTGCGGCTCATATAGAGATACAGAGCCAAAGCTTTCTCAAAGTCGGAATAATCATCTTCGAGATTCTCATTAAGGATATCCGTGATCTCTTGCTCAAAATCTGCGATCTTCTGCTGAAGTTCCTCCTTGGGAATGAGATATGTGATCTTTCCTCTGCCGTTACTGAACCCTTCCGCATAACCTGATTCGATATAATCATCTATAACAGGAAAACATGCATATGCAAACTGTCCGATGACCCAGTCGTATGTCTCACTGTCAGCCACGTCAAAGTAGTCTTCACCTGCCAGAACTGCATCGATCATATTATCATATGCTTCGTGTGCTGCAGGACCCATGATCTCTTCAAGCTTAGACGGAAAAACATGTGTCTGAAAAGTATAGTGACCATTACATCTTGATGGAGCCGTTTCCTCAGTTGTCTCAGATTCTTCTGTTGTCTGCGTAACTGAAGCAGATGTCTCAACTGTTGTTGTATCACTTACAGAGGCTGTTGTCTCGGATGCACTGGAACACCCTGCAAGAACAGAAAATAATACAGATACTGCCAGTACACATGATATTATTCTCTTATTCACTTTTCTTCACCGCCTTTGTCGCTTTCTCGATCTTATCTCTTTTGAATTCTTGTATCCTTCCGCAACCGGTGCATTTGCATTTTACTTCACCGCCGACGGAAAGTACAAGCCAGTTTGAACTGCCGCACGGATGTGCCTTCTTGAATGTGACTATATCGCCTTCTTCATACTGATAAAGAAAAAACTTGCCCGGCATCTATCCCCTCCTGATACCTGCAACAACCCTTGGATTATTGCCGAAATCTTTTAGTCCCGTAACGTCTGAATAACCGTTCTGAAGAAATATATCAATTACCGCTTCCTGCTGCTGGTAACCGTGCTCTACAGCCAGCACACCGCCGCTTTTCAGGTTCTCATTGCCTATCCGGCATAATCTGTCATAGAAATCGAGACCGTCGGATCCTCCGTACAAAGCAAGAGCAGGTTCATATCTGACACTTAACGGAAGTTCATTCATCTCTTCTTCCGTAACATAGGGCGGATTGGATGTGATAATATCGACCCGCTCCGGAAGGATAAAAACCCCGTTCATGATATCTTCCTGCGAGATATAGCACTTGGCCTTGCATTCATTTATATTATCTGTGCAGCATTTGATCGCTTCATCTGCAATATCAATAAGATATGCTTCACATCCGCGCCCCGATCTT
>Ga0247611_10004321_pt1 | contig 19827 bp, 20 predicted proteins | sample 177DNAGHGhighgp2_FD_192422 | JGI IMG/M metagenome (GOLD analysis project Ga0247611, IMG submission 192422) | Sheep rumen microbial communities from Palmerston North, Manawatu-Wanganui, New Zealand - 1770 DNA GHGhigh gp2 | ecosystem: Host-associated > Mammals > Digestive system > Stomach > Rumen...
GTTCCGAAAAACGTACTTGCGAATACAACGACCCTGCGATTTTTGAAAATGCGTACTGGTTCGTTTGTCCGCCCGAAGGGACGGATGAATCGGTCTATGCTCCGCTCCTGGAGATAATTCGTTTTGTGGGTGCGAATCCAGTGGTGTTCCCGCCGGAACATCATGACCGCACGATGGCGTGGGTGAGTCACATGCCGCAGATGCTCAGTTCTACGCTAGCCGGGAATTTGCCGGAGCGATTGCTCAAGCACAACTACCAGCATTTTGCGGGGCGCGCTTTTCGCGATATGACGCGCATTGCGGCCTCGGGATGGGGAATGTGGCACGATATTGCGGTGACGAACCGCGACGAGACGGCGCGTGCGCTTTGCGAAGTGCGTGACGGGCTCGACAAGACGATTGCTGCAATGAACGGACTCAACGTCGTGAAGGACGGTAAGCCTGCTTCTGGCAATTTTGAAAATGACGAACAGAGTGTTGCTGCCGATAATTCGCAGGCGTTAGCAGATATTTTCAAGGCGGGTAACGATGGCCGTGCGAGCTTGTTTGCTCCGGGTCGAAATACCGCCGGTTCGTTCTTTGAAATTACAGTACAGCTCAAGGACAAGCCGGGTGCGCTTTTGAGCGTGATGCAGCCGCTTGCCGAGGAAGGTGTCAACATTCGCGATATCGAACTCATGAAGGTGCGCGAAAATGTGGCGGGTACGCTTTTGCTTGCCTTCAAGACCGAAGAGGAAGCCGCACGAGCCGTAAAGACATTGCGCTATTTAGATTACGAAGTTAAAGAACGACGCTAATTACTTAAGGAATTGATGATGGAATTCTTGATGAACCCCGACCGTGAACGGATGAATTTGACATTGATTATGGCACTCCTTGTGAATGGCCGCACGGTGTTAGAAGATTTCGCATGGGCGAGTGGCAGTGAACGCTATGCTGAGGCTCTTAAGGAATTTGGATTGTCTTACGAATTGCAAGGACACCAGCTGGTGCTTGATGGAAAGGGTTTCCAGTACCCGGTTCCGACGATGCTCCCAATCGAGTTTAACGAAGCGGACAATGTTTTGTTGTGGACTCTTGCCAGCAAGGACGAAGAACAACTTTACACCTTTGCAAATGAAGTCGATGATGCTGGAATTGCCCGCGTGAATGCGGCGAAGGAATTGCTCCAGAAGTATTTTAAAATTAAAGTTCAGCAAGATGAACCTGCAAAGTTTGTCTTTAATTTTTTGCGCGATGAGCTGAACGTCAAGAAGGATTCGCTTGGAAACGTGTCGTATGCGATGCGCAATAGACTTTTGCTCCGTGCGCTTATCCGCAATGAATATTTGAATTTCGAAGAAAAATCGACGGTGCATGACCAGTGGACGAAAATGCTCATTTATTTTGGCGCAGCCGTAAAGTACGAAGGCCGCGGCATGGAGCAGTTGAGTGAATTTGAACGTCGCTTGATGATTGCGCAGGGCAAGAAAATCGAACGCACGCAGTTCACGGAACTTTCGGAAACGAAGGTGATTACGGCGCGTGAATACTATGTGCCGGGCGATACGACCGAAGCGACTGCTTTTGCGGTTCTGGCGACTGTCGGCAACATGCCGAAGGACAACGTCATCAAGCTTTTGAATGTCGATTTGAACAGTAGCCGTGCGGGTGCCTTGACGTGCCTCAAGCGCATGGGCGCTAATGTCGAAACTGTTAGTCGTCGCGAAAAATATGGCGATGTATTTGGCGACGTCGAAATTAAGCCGCTGGTATCCGGGAAGCGTTTGCAAGGGCGCCGCTTTAGTGAAGATGTGATTGCGACTGCGCTCGAAGAATATCCGCTATTGGCAGTGGCATCTTGCTACGCTGAAGGCGAAACGATTTTGCGATTGCCCAAGGAAGTACGCTTGGAAATGCGCCCGAAGAATGAGGTTTTGGCGGTGAATTTGCGAAAGACGGGTGCCGAAGTCGGTGTTTATGACGACGGCCTTGTAATTCGCGGCTTGGAAACTATTGTGAACGGCAGCGATTTTGACGGTGGCGATTCTGCCCAGATGGGGCTTGCTTTGAGCGTCCTTTCGCTTGCACTCCAGAACGACGAACCTGTCGAAAACATGGACAAGGTCGAAGCCGTGTTCCCAGGCGTTGTAGAAAAATTGAAGAATGTGCTTGTCGCTGAAAATGCCGAGAAGAAGGAATAAAATGTTTACCCAGAATGATTTTGCCCAATCTGTCATTCCGGTCGGAGCCTGTGCTGAGCGAAGTCGAAGTAAGCCGGAATCGCCTTTTTGGCTAGCAAAGAAAGCAACAGTGATAGGATTCATAATTTAGGTGATGCATTGAACAAACGCGAAACTTGAGGATGAAAATGAATAGGTCTTTCAGTAGCATTGGAATTGTCGGATTCAAGGATAAAAGTGCCGATTTGGCTTGCGCCTTGAAGCAGATTGCTTCTTGGGCGCTTGAACATCCACAAGTGAAGTTTTGTGCGCTCAATTCCCTGAAGGAACTCGTAAAAAAGCCTATTCGCGTTGTGAAAGAGTCCGCTTTGCAGAAGGTGGATTTGCTGATTGCGATTGGTGGTGACGGTACTGTGCTGACGGCAGCGCATATTGCGCTTGGTCATGATATCCCGATTTTGGGCGTGAATGCGGGCCGTGTTGGATTCTTGGCGGAATCGCGTGTGGAAGGCTTGACGAAAACGCTTGACAGCTTGATGACAGGTGACTTCTCGACTCGCGAACGCATGATGATTGAGGCAGCCGTCTATCACGGGAAAAAATGTATTGCGAAGCAGACTGTGCTGAACGAAGTGCATGTTCATGCTCACGCTCCTGAACGCATGGTGAACATTAACGTTGCTTATAACGATACGTGCCTCACGGAATACTGGGCAGATTCTATTCTCGTTTCGACTCCGACAGGTTCGACTGCGTACAACCTTGCGGCCGGAGGCCCGATTATTCACCCATCGACGCCTGCCGTGGTGCTTACGCCTGTTGCTCCGAGCAGTCTTTCGGTGCGTCCGCTTGTACTTTCGCTTACGGATAAAAAGTTGCGAGTAGCATCTGCGGTGAATAGTTCACTAGACCTTGTTTTTGATGGTCGCATTACACTTGAAATGAAACCGGATGAATACGTGATGTTGTCTGAAAGTAAACTTGTGACGACGTTTATCCGTATGCATCATACAGGTTTTGTAGGTGCCCTCCGCGAAAAACTCGGTTGGACCGGAAAACCCAGGCTGGCGTAGTAAATGTATTCTAGAGGCTTACGCTGACAATGGTGCCTGCCACGGTATCAGCAGCGCTTGAATAAAACCTACAGCTCAATATAATGCGGAATAATATCTTCGTAATTCCCGTCCTTGAGCAAAAATCCCTTGGGTATCATGCCGAGTTGCGTAAAGCCAAGCTTTTTGTACAACTTCAGTGCTGACGTATTCGTCGCGACAACCGCGTTGAACTGCAAAATCCTGAAGCCGATTTCCTTTGCCTTCGCGAGGCAATCCTTCACGAGAAATTCACCGATGTGCTGGCCACGCTTGTTCTTCTTCACCGCATAGCTCGCGTTTGAAATGTGCCCGCAGCGCCCGACATTGTTCGGGTGGAGAATGTATAGCCCCACAACCTCGCCGGAATCAGCATCGATAGCGATGCCCGTGAACGACTGCGACTTGAAAAACTCATCTCCAGTTTGCGGGTTCAACAATTCCATTTGCGGAAACGCGATGCCATCCTCGACTATGTCGTTCCAGATTTCAATCGCGTCGTTGATATACTTTGTACTGTATTGTTCAATTTTAAGCATGAGAATAATCCTCTAATCTCGGGCCTATTCCCCCAGCACGTGCCGGAGCGTGTCGAGGAAAAGTTCGCCCGCCCGCGTGAACTGCTGGCCCCGCCGCCAAATGATGTACATGTTGGTGGTGAGTTCGGGCATGAGCGGCCTGAAACACAGGCGCGAACTGCGGCTCGTATCCACCAGGCCGTCGAAAGTGAGCAGGTAGCCCGTGCCCTCTTTGGCAAGCACCGAACCGTTGTACGAAAGGTCCAGTCCCACAATCACATTCAGTTTCGAAATATCGTCGCCGAACCACTTCGGCAAATCCGCCACCATCGCCTGGCGCGACGCCAACAGCGGCTTGTCGAGCAAGTCCTTCGGCTCAATAAAATCCCGCTTGGCCAAAGGGTCGTCGCGACGCATCACCACGCCCCAACGGTCCACCGAACGCACCGCAAGGCAGTTGTACTTTTCCAAATCAACGTTATCTACAACCACCGCGAAATCGAAAATGCCCTTGTCCAGCTTTTCCAGGGCGCGCTCGCTGTCGCCCGAATATAAGTTGTACTTAATCTTCGGATAGTCGTCCCGGAGAATCCCGATGCACTTCGAAAGAAAATTCACGTTCCGCGATTCCGCGCAGGCAATGGCAATTTCACCCACCACCTCGTCTTCCTTCAGCGACTTGAAATCCTGCACCGTCCTGTCCGCCATCGAAAGGATATCCTCCGCACGCTCCCGCAAGAGTTCCCCCGCAGGCGTCAGCCGAATCGCGTAGTTCGTGCGCTCGAAAAGCTTCTCGCCCAGTTCCTCCTCCAACTCCTTGAGCTGGCGACTCACCGTCGGCTGCGTCACGCAAAGATTATCCGCCGCGCGCGAGACATTCCCCAACCGCGCCGCTTCCAGAAAATACCGCAAAACTCGAAGATCCATACCCGAAAACTAATAAAATTCAAGCCCCGCAGGTATGAATTTGCAAAAATAATGCCCGAAAGGAATAACTGATTGATTTGGCGGGGGAGGAGTCCCCCTGCCTGCAGCCGCCTTGTCCGCGTGTCCTGCTGATTGTCATCCCCGCGATTTCTCTCGTCATCCTCGCGTCTTTTCTCGTCATCCCCGCGTCTTTTCTCGTCATCCTCGCGTCTTTTCTCGTCATCCTCGCGTAGGCGAGGATCCCTTTCACGCATATTTACTTATATTATCAGTATAAAGAGTTTTGTCTCTTGTTCTCTAAATGAAATCTCGACAATTTCACATACGTGAGGACAAGGCGAACGCTCACGCATGCATTGGCGGAAGCCCGTGCATCGCTATGCCCATACCCAGATTCTGTCTGGGTCTTTGGTGCATTGTGCCCTTTATGGGGCGTGGGTCGTGCGTTTATCACGTATGGGCTGTCGAGAGCCTCATTTAGGTAGACGTATTGACTCACGCCTTTTTCTATTGCATAAAAAGCGTGGATTGAACGTCAGGCAAGAGCATGCTGATGTTTAACCTTTTACCGGTATGGCTGCATGTCCACGCTTAACGAACTGATTGAACAGGTTGAAAACCCGGAACTCAAGGCGAGAATCCGAACCGAGGTCGCCCGACTTAGCAAGCAGAAAAAATTTGGACTCGTGTTTGAGGAGCACCTACCGGAATGCACTCCGCTTTATGAGATTCCCGTGAAGAAGGGTGCGACTGTTGCACTTAAAGCGGGCAAGGCAAACGAGACTTACACGGTTCTTTGCATCGATGATGGTATGGCAACCTGCGAACGGCAGGACAATCATGAGCACGCGCAGTTCTCGGTAGCGGATTTGGTATGCGTGGCAAAGTTCGGCGAAGCGATTTACCCATACCTTAAGCCGATTGATTCCGTTTGCAATGCACCGGATTCATCCCTTTGGCATGCGCTTATCGAAGCGGACAATTATCATGCGTTACAACTGCTGGTTTACCTGTATGGTGGCATGGTGGACTGCATTTACATTGATCCGCCGTACAATACCGGAGCAAAGGACTGGAAATACAACAACGATTACGTGGATAGCAACGACAGCTACAGGCATAGCAAGTGGCTTTCCATGATGCAAAAGCGCCTGAAACTCGCGAAACAATTGCTGAATCCGAAAGACTCCGTTCTAATAGTGACAATCGATGAAAAGGAATACTTGCACCTTGGTTGCTTGTTGGAGGAAATGTTCCCAGAAGCAAGGATTCAGATGGTGAGTAGCGTGATTAATCCCAAAGGGAATCGGCGTGATAATGAATTTTCTAGGTGTGAAGAATACATTTTCTTTGTTTACTTTGGTGAAGGGAAAATCCTTTCTATTGGAAGGGATATGCTACGAGAGAACTTTGATGAAGAAATGAATGACAAGGAAATCCGTTTAAGAGCTTTGTTACGACAGGCTAGCAATCATGGGAAAAGAACGGATAGACCGAATTTGTTTTATCCGCTGTTGTTTGATAAAGAAACGGGACGATTTATTGGGCATGGCGATGTTCCGCCTTTAGAATATGATAGGCATCAATATGAAGCTCCGAAAGGGACGGTTGCAATGTGGCCTATTGGTGCAAATGGGACTGAATTAACTTGGAATTTACAACCATCAACATTGATAGAAAAGAATAAAAATCATTTTCTTAGTTTTGGAAAGTGGGATGGAGAAAAACGAACTGGCTACTATTTGTCTGAGGGACAAGAAGAAAATTTTAGAAAAGGATTGTATGATATCCTTGGTTTAGATAATGATGGGGCGTATATTCTAAAAATAAAGGAAACTTTGCAAAAGGATGTTCGACCACTAACGATATGGAATCAAAAATATCATTCGGCAAGTGATTACGGAACAACATTGTTGAATTCCTTATTCCATGATAGACGTTTCTCTTTTCCTAAATCTCTTTATGCAGTCCACGACACAATTCGTTTTTTCGTTGCCAACAAACCCAATGCCTTAATTGTCGATTTTTTCGCAGGCTCAGGCACAACACTCCATGCAGTAAATCTGCTAAACGCAGAAGATGGCGGCAATCGTCGTTGCATTATGGTCACCAACAACGAGGTCTCTGCTGACGAAGCCAAGGAATTTCTCGCAAAAGGAATACATCCCGGTGATGACGAGTGGAATGCAAAAGGCATCGCACGTTACGTTACTTGGCCACGCACCGTTTGCTCCATCGAAGGTCACGATGTGAATGGTAAACCGCTCCAGGGAAAGTATCTTGGTTCCGATCTTGAAATGTCCGCCGGTTTCAAGGCGAATGCGGCTTTCTTCCATTTGGGTTTCTTGGACAAGAATGCTGTAGCAATTGGTAGGCAGTTCAAGGAATTGCTTCCGCTATTGTGGATGAAGGCGGGTGCCATCGGCCCATGCCCCAAACTTCCCATGAACAAGCCCTTGCCGGAATACATTATTCTCCCCGAAAATAGGTTTGCCGTTCTAATTGACGAAAATGCGTTCCATCCGTTCTCCAAGGAACTTGCAAAAACGCCCGAAATTGACGTTGCCTACATAGTCACCGATTCTGAACGCGGATATCGGCAGATGATTTCCAAATTGAACATTGAAACTACCTTCCAGCTCTATCGCGACTATCTGGATAATTTCCGCATCAATAAGGCCCGCTAATTATGAAAGTCGAACTTTTCTCATTCCAGAAAGAAGCTGTTGAAAATTTGCGCATGTGGGTCTATGAATCCCAGGGGGCATTTCGCCGCACGCATGTTCCGCAGGTTATCTCTTTTACCGCTCCTACCGGGGCCGGTAAGACCATTGTCATGGCGTCGCTTATCGAAGAAATCTTCAATGGCGACGACTCTCACGCCGATGAACGTGATGCCGTATTCGTGTGGCTGTCCGACTCCCCGGAATTGAATCTGCAATCCAAGGCAAAAATCGACCTCAAGGCAGACCGGATTAAGCTTGGTCAGTGTGTAGTGATTGAAGACGAATCCTTTGATAGGGAAGAACTAGAAGATGGTCATGTGTATTTCTTGAATACGCAAAAATTGGGCAAGTCTTCTAATTTGACCAAGCATTCTGACGGCAGGCAATACACTATTTGGGAAACGCTTCAGAATACGGTTGTGAGCAAGCCCGACCGCCTATATTTTATTATTGACGAGGCGCATCGCGGTGCTTCCGGGAATGCTGCCGCTACGGCAACGACCATCATGCAGAAGTTCATCAAGGGTAGTCCCGAAAATGGGCTTTCTTCAATGCCGATTGTTATTGGCATGTCTGCAACACCGGAGCGGTTCAATGCCCTTGTCAAGGGGTACACAAATTCGTCTATCCATAATGTAGTCGTAACGCCGGATGATGTTCGTAAGTCAGGTTTGCTGAAGGATCGGATTATCATCACGCATCCGGAAGACGACAAGGTAACCAACGAGATGAGCATCTTGCAGGCTGCCGTTGACGAATGGCAGCACAAGTGTGCACACTGGCACCAGTATCTTGTGGAACAGCATTATGCTGTCTTTAATCCGGTTCTTGTTATACAGGTTCTGGATGGAACTGCAGGCAAGGTTTCCGAGACTCCGCTGGAAGATTATCTTCGCAAAATCGAGGAACGCGTCGGCCGCACATTCGATGCCGGCGAAGTGGTGCAGACATTTGATACCAAATCTGCAATCGATGTTGGCGGATACCAGATGCAGTACATAGAACCGTCAAGAATTGCAGAAACAAAGAATGTCAAGGTTGTATTCTTTAAGCAGAATTTGAGCACAGGTTGGGACTGTCCCCGTGCAGAAACCATGATGTCTGTCCGCCGTGCAAAAGATTCTACGCATATCGCGCAGTTGCTTGGCCGTATGGTCCGTACACCCACCCAACAGCGGATTCAGGTGGATGATTCGTTGAATGATGTCCATTTGTATTTGCCGTATTTTGATTCTGAAACGGTCAAGGCGATTGTAAAGGATTTGCAGGACCGTGAAGGCGGTGAACTCCCTACCGAAATTGAATCTGAAAGATTCGATGACGGCCCTGCACAAATACTGCAAATCAAGCCCAAACGTATTGTGCAGAAACCTGTGGTAATACCTGTTGTAATTGAAGAAAAATCTTCTCCGAAACAGCCTGCTGCTCCGGAAGTAAAAATGCCTGTACAGGAAACATCTGTAAAGGAGTCAACCGCTGAATATAATGCTGCAAAAGATGCCGCTGCAAAGAATGCTCCTAAAGAGGCAACTAGTAAAAAAGAAGAATCAGTCTTTGTCCCGGTTGAAGAGGAGGTTGTTTTAGAAGATGGCATAGATCGCGAGTCTGTAGTCAAGTTTATTAACGATTCAGAGTTTGATACTTTCGACGTACGTTCCGTCCGCATCAGTAAAAATCATGTTTCGTCACTGTTTGCCTTGGTTCAGGTTCTGGTAATGACGGATATATGGCGTGATGGGTTGCGGACAGTCAAAACGGAAATTGTGGACTTGATTCGTGATTATGCCGATGGACTCCGCAAGTCCGGGAAATATGAACAACTTTCCAAGGACATCACCGAATTCAAGTTGTCGTCTGAAATATTCGACGTGTATGGAATTTCCATTCAAGACGAAGTTCAAGGCTCAATTGCGACAGCGCAGTCTGATATAGATCGAATCTTTAAACTTGCTGATAAAAAACTAGGTGAAACAGGAATCGGAAACTTCTATATCACCAGTTCGTCCAAGACAGATGCCGATTGGGAAAATCCGGAATTCAAGGTGGATGTCATCTTGTTTGCAGCCGACAGCGAATGCTTGCGAAAGTTGGATGACTACGCGTTCAAGCGATTCAATGAAATTGATGATGCTTATCGCCGTAAGGTGAACTTGCTCAAGGGCGCCGATGAAAAATTCAAGAAGGAATACAACGATATCGTTAGTAATTCTGCCGAGGTCACCAAGCATGTATTCGGTTTGCCGGAAACGATTATGGGCACGGACCGTGATGGCGAAAAGTTTGAAAAGCATCTTTTCGTCGATGATCATGGTTTTGCAAAATTTAAACTGAATAATTGGGAAAAGAAAACTCTTGCTGAGGAATTTGCTCGCGAAGATTTTGTTACATGGTATAGAAATCCTCCTCGGAAATCGTTCTCGCTCGCAATTCCGTATGAAAAGGATAATCAGATAAAGGCGATGTATCCGGACTTTATCATAGTGCGCAAGGATGGTGATTCTTACGTGGCGGATATGTTGGAACCGCACAACCCTGAATTGGGCGATAATCTAGGCAAGGCGAAGGCGTTTGCAAAGTACGCCGAAGAATGCGCCTTGTTCGGGAGAATCCAGCTCATTCGTGTGAACGGAGAACATGTAAAACGACTGGAATTTACCAAGCGCGATATTCGCGAAAGGGTTATGCTTTGCAATAATCTTGAAGACCTAAACCGAGTCTTTGGTGATTGCGCCGTAGAAGAGTGAGTCTAGAAAAAAAATTAAAACCTCTTGACAACCGCCGTCTAGTAATTTATGTTTAGTGCACAAGTGTGCAGAAAACTGCTTGGCTCTGCTGGGCCAATCTGTACGCCCGACCTCGGCTAGCAAACTTTCCCTATTTCGTAAGCCCCTTCCAGGCTGTTTATTCACTGCGTAACCGTAGTTTTTAGGCTATTTCGGCAGGTTCCGACTTCGCAGCGTTTCCGTAGCCGTACAGAATGACTGGACAGAGCCTTTTCCCAAAGAAATTCTTTCAAATTCAAGCCGTTGTTTGCATACAACGTAACAAAGACGGTGCTTTCCAGGCAAAAACACCCCAAAAAGTACTACTTTTTCTAAAAAATTAGCCCAAAGCTACAGTTTTTCGCAGAATTCTTCCATGCTCTGCGCGAAGGATGGCGCGGAGAAGGGCCACCTTTTTTCAAATTCTACGCTTTTTCAGCTTCACCTTTTTTATTTTTCCATCCAGTTAGCATGGCATCTAGAGAGTACCGGAACAAATGAAGCAATTTTTTAACCTCAGGATTACAATTGCAATAAGTCTCGTGATGGCGGCTTTTTCTTTCGCTTTTGACGACGTTGTCTGGGCTCCGAACATTGCTCCGCAGGCGATGCTCGCGAAGCAAGTTGCTCCTGGGACTACCCGTTCATATTCCTTGAGTTTTTTGTACGGAACCTGTGACACCTGTGAGGTCTTGAAAGAAAATGAAGATAAAGACGAGGAATTGAGTGGCTTTGATTTCCGGTTTGACGTAAGTTTGCTTGGGTTGATTTGGCCTCGTACTGACAATACCAAGGGCTCCGAAAACTGGACGGGTAATGGCTTTGGGGGCGGAATCTTTTTGAACGCTCATTATACACCCTTGACGGAATGGGGTATATCTCCCATGGTTGTCCAATGGCTAGGGCCTATCTATGTGGGGGCTGCGTACGAATTGTCCTGGGGTTTTTATGTCGGCGAGGATGAGGACGGCTATTCGAATTATTCTGTTTCGTCAAAGCTCTTTACGGGCTCCTTGAATGTCGGTGGCGGCTCCATGGTGTTCATGAATAATCATGGACTTGGCTTTGGTTTGCATGGTGGCGTGCGGCAGATGCATGTGGTGAGTGCAGGCAAGTCTATCTATACGGGAAAAAATAATGGTAGAGGAGAAAATCCAGAATCTCGTGGAGAAATCCATGCCCAAGATTGGGTCTGCTATTATGGATTTGATTTCATGCGGTACAGCAACATACCCTTGCTTGGAAAGGTGAATCATCATGGTGCTTTTTTGGCTTCCGTTGAAATGGGCTTGAACAAGTCCTCGATGTTTTACTGGTCCTTGTCCTTGAGTTTGATACGATGATTAGGCTTATTCAGACACACCAAAAATACATGGCGATGCTGCTTGGAGTCATCCTTGCAGGGTGCAGTCCCATAATGCGGCCTCCTCCGGCCGCACCATACATGGATAGCTATGGTCATGATGGTGCTGTCCGTGGTGGTGGGCTTTCGATGTATTTTGGAGACTTGGACAATGGCCGTCGTGAACGTGATAGCGGTGACGATGATTATGGTTACATGCTGTATAGCCACGAGGAATGGTGGGGCGACGTAACCCTTGCGAATTACATTAGTAGCGGTTACTTCTCCTTAGGCTGGGGTTTGCAGACGTTCACCCCGTTTATGCAGGGTGGCTTCGTGTCTCCCTATTTTGGCTTGACCGCCTGGAGCGACATGCGGACGCTCGTGAATCCGATATTCGATTCCGACGAAAACCTTTCCTTGAATCATCTTTCCGGCGGCGGCATGGCGATTGAACAGATTCCGCTGAACGACGAGTGGACGATAGGCTTTACGGAGCACCTGTCCAGGAACGGACGCGAATTTTATGCGACCGAGGTGAATAGTGGCTGCGAAGGATTTATGACGATTTGTGGAGACATTTTCCCCAGGCCCCGTCCCAGGTTCTATACTGAAGCGGGTGGTGGATTTTATGTGACGCGCAAGTTCAAGTCCATAAAGGTTTCTCTTGAATTGCGTTATGGGCGTGATTGGGATGAAAACAGGAACCGTTTTACGGCGACTCTTGATATTTGGGGCATTACGCCTTCTATAGGTATAGGTGGCAATGACGGGACGAAAGTAAAGAACAAACAGTTTGAAGAAAACCAGAACATCGTAAAATCCGCTACATCTAAAGAATTAGATTCCCTACACACCATAAAACGCCGCTGGTTCAGTCTCGCAGATTCTACACTATCGCCTTCGAAAATTTACCACCCTACGGACTCCGTACATGCGGTGACAAGTACGGGAGTGTGTTATGCGAAGCAGACGGAGCAAGTAGTGCTTATGCAGGAATACGAGACCGCATTTTACCCTGTAGCGATAGATTCCGTAGATTATTGCGAAGAAACGGAATCAAGTAGTCGAGCATTTATCGCGTCGGTACCTGTGTCAATATTAGGATTGACATCTTTTATAACAGAAGCCTCTGTTACGGGCTATTGGATTATTGGCGCTCTGACCGGACTCGGTGTGGGTTACGGCACGTGGGCGCTATTCGATTACCTCTTTAGCCCCGACGATATGGCTCCCAAGGTCCATGAAGGTTTGTGCGCCACACCCCACACCCGCGAACAAAAAATCGATTGGTTCAAACAATACCCGTGTGGCGAGGAAGTGCGCTGAAGAGCAGAGAAAGTATCAATTGGGGGTTCCATGGTGGTTTAATAGTACTTTTTAGCTCATTACACCCCAAAAAGTACTATTTCCCCAGGCTCTGTCAAGCCTAATCATACTCAAATGTGTAGCTAGCAAAAAGGCTCTGTCGGGTCAAACTGTACACTTGTGCCCGGCTAGCAAAAAATCCTCATTCCGTAAGCCCTTCCAAAACTGTTTTTCGGCTGCATGACCGATGTTTTTACGCTGAAATGACCGTTCGGTGGTCCGCAGCATGTTCGCAGCTATACGGCCTGGCCTAACAGAGCCAACTGCTTTTCGCGCACGGTGTAAAACAAGCAAAGCCCCGCCTTTTTATGCATGTAGGCGGAGGGAGGAAAGATGAATACTAGCCAAACAAGGCCTGAAAATGTTATATTGCCATCAAGCAATATGATGTACCCCTTCATGACACTTGACGACAACGCTGAAATTGTCCATTCCGAAATGGGCAAGGATGGCCGCGTTAAGGTGTACATCGAAAAGCCCGACGCAAAAGACGGCTTCCATCGGGCGACATGCTATTTACCCTCCTATACATGGGAAGATATATTCGGTTTTTCAGATGAGGAAATCAATCGCTATAAGAAGGTGATTGAATCTACGGCTCATTTGATAATGGAATTCTCTCAGAAAGGTGGGTTCAGCAATGCCGCAAATCTTTAAGATAGGATCTTTCTGGGTTTATTTCTGGTCCAATGAGGGTGTTCCTCTGGAACCGGTGCATGTACATGTATCGGAAGGTGTACCTGCCGCTAATGCCACTAAAATCTGGATAACTCGGGCTAGAAAATGTCTCTTGGCAAATAACAAATTCGGGCAGACCTGTCGGAAATTCCGACAGGTTCAAATCAAGAGTTTCCACAAGGTCTTTGTTGCTCGTAGTATTGAAATACGAATAACCCGTCTCGTTACGTAAAATTTCGTTATACCCCTTGCCAGCTCTTTGAGATTTTGATACATTACCGCTGAACGCATCTCGCTGTTTTAAGGCGAGGTGCGTTTTTGCGTTAAATCGGCTTACCGTTTTTGCAAGAATGCCCCAAACGTTAACTAGCCGTTTTTTGCGACTAAATGGAGGCTAATATGGCTAAAGAAGTTATCTCTACGAAGCTAATCCAAGATGCCAAGCAAATCATCGAGACTGCTCGGGAAAATGCGGTCAGGAGTGTTGATTTCTGTCGTGTCCAGATGTACTGGAAGCTTGGTAAGCGTATTTTCGAAGAAGAACAGCATGGCAAGAAGCGTGCCGATTACGGGGCGTATATCGTGAAATCGCTTGCTGAAAAGCTAGAAGCGGAGTATGGGAGCGGATTTTCTGAGCGGCAAATCAAGTTTTGCAGGCAGTTTTACCGCACTTACCCAATTGGGAACGCACTGCGTTCCCAATTGAACTGGTCGCAATATCGTATGCTGATTCAGATTCCTGACCCCGACAAGCGCGAATATTACGAGCTTGAGGCGGTGAACAATTCTTGGAATGGACGCGAACTCGAACGCCAAATCAACAGCCAGCTATACGAGCGCCTTTTGCTCAGCAACGATAAGGAATCCGTGCTGGCGGTCGCTCGCAAGGAGCGCATCCCTGAAACTCCGCAAGAGGTCATCAAGGATCCGATGGTCCTGGAATTTCTTGGGCTGGAAAGGAATCCCGCCTTTTATGAAACCGATCTGGAAGGCGCGATTATTTCGCATATTACTGATTTCCTGCTCGAACTGGGTAAGGGATTTGCCTTTGTTGCCCGGCAGAAGCGGATTATGCTCGAAGACGATGAATTCTTCATTGACCTCGTTCTTTACAATAGGCTGCTTCGCTGTTTTGTGGTTATTGAAATCAAGACGGGCAAAATCACGCATCAGGACCTCGGCCAGCTACAGATGTATGTGAATTATCATGACCGCATTGAGAAACTTCCAGACGAAAATCCGACTATCGGCATTCTTCTGTGTGCGGGCAAGAATGATTCTGTAGTGAAAATGACGTTGCCCGAAGGCGACAAAACTATCCTCGCTAGTGAGTATAAGTTGTATCTGCCCACCACCGAGCAACTGGTCGGCGAAATCAACGAGGCCAAGGAACTCGTGAAAAAATCCAAGCGAATAAAGAAAAAATAACGCGTCTCGCTCTTGATAACCGCCATCTAGTAATTTATATTTAGTGCACAAATGTGTAGAAAACTATTTTTCGCGCACGGTGTAAAACAAGCAATGCCCCGCCTTTTTATGCATGTAGGCGGAGGGCATGCTTGAACGGCAACTAGTTCCATTTTGGAACTAGTCCAAAAAGAAGGCTCAAAGATGGTGTGTCGTTCCGTAAAAATCTGCCAGTTTTTTGCCGTTTCCGACATTACAATCCCAGAATCTTCAGGTAATCCATCCGACTGTTCAAAATTCTAACGACAAAAACTTTATCGCATTCATGTCGATAAAAGACCAAACAGCCGCCGGCAGATAGACAACGATACTTCACCAGGTTATTTACTTTACCTCTTAACGAAGGACCAATCTCAGGGAAGACGGCTAAGTTGTCAATGGCATCAAGAATTTCAATGAGTTTTTCGTTCGCCGCCTTGGGACTTCCCAGCTCGGTTTCGATATAAGCTTTGATACCGTCTAAATCTTCGACGGCTTTTGACGAAAATACGACGGAGGGCATCTAGACCTCGTATTTTTTCCGCACATCAGCGGCGGAAAGCCATCGTCCCTGTTCGGCGGAGTGTTCGCCTTCGGCAAGAGCCTTCTGTAGCTTCAGTTCGGCGACCATGCGTTCGTATTCCTTGATATCAATTACAACGTAACAACCGCGGCCGTTCTTAGTCAAAAAGACTGGAGAATCTTCGGTCACGTTCTGAAGAACTTCGTTGTAGTTGCGTAAATCAGAAACTGGCAAAATGCAGGGCATCGGTTACCTCCACTCCTAAACTACAAAATTTTAAGACTAATTACAAGTAAAATTCAACGAAAGTCGCACGATAAAACGAACTTTTTGCTTCAATTCTATGCCTTTCAAGCATATCTAGTTATGAAAACAAAGTATTTGCAATATCTGAAAAAAGAGGTATATTTGAACATGTAAAGACTTCAACCGAGAGGAACCTATGAAAAAAGTATTGGTCTTGTCCAGCAGCTTGCGCAAGGGGAGCAACTCCGAAATTTTGGCGCAGGAGTTCGCGAAGGGTGCCGCCGAGGCGGGCAACAAGGTGGAATTCGAGTCGCTGCGTGGCAAGAAGATCGGTTTCTGCATGGGCTGCCTCGCTTGCCAGAAGAAGGGCAAGTGCGTCATCAAGGACGACGCCCCCGCCATCACCAAGAAGATGGAATCGGCCGATGTCATTGTGTTCGCCACGCCCATTTACTATTACGAGATGAGCGGCCAGCTCAAGACGATGCTCGACCGCGCGAATTCCCTCTATTCCAGCGATTACAAGTTCCGCGAAATTTACCTGCTCACGTCTGCCGCCGACACCGACGCGAAGGCCATGAACATCGCGAAGCGCGGCATTGGCGGGTGGATTGCCTGTTTCGACGGCGTAAAACTCAAGGGCGCCCTCTGCGCCACGGGTGCCGAAAGCGCAGGCGATGTCAAGAAGAATTCCGCGCTCCTGAAAAAAGCGTTCGCCATGGGAAAAAAGGTTTAACAACAAGGAGATAACTCATGAAATCCAAATTCTTGAAAGCGGCGCTCGCCGTGGTTTCCGCATGCACCCTGATGGCGTGCTGCCCCGAAAAAGAAAACAAAGCTGCCGCGCAAGGTGCCGCCACGCCGGCCGCGCAGTCCGCAACAGAAACAGCCTCCGCAGCACAACAGACAAAGGAAGAAAATATGAACAAGCTCACGCTCACCGCCGAATGGGATAAGGTTTTCCCCAAGAGCGACAAGGTCGAACATTCCAAGGTCACTTTCAAGAACCATTTTGGCATTGAACTCGCCGCCGACATGTTCGTGCCCAAGGACACGAGCCTCAAGGTGAACGGCAAGTTCCCCGCGATTGCAGTCTCGGGCCCGTTCGGTGCCGTCAAGGAACAGTCTAGCGGCCTTTACGCCCAGCAGATGGCGGAACGCGGATTCCTGACCATTGCGTTCGACCCGAGTTTCACCGGCGAATCGGGCGGCGAGCCGCGCTACATGAACAGCCCGGACATCAACACCGAAGACTTCATGGCGTCCGTGGATTTCCTCTCGACTCGCGACAACGTTGACCCGGAACGCATCGGCATCATCGGCATTTGCGGCTGGGGCGGCATGGCGATTAACGCTGCCGGCATCGATACCCGCGTAAAGGCGACCGTCGCTTCGACCATGTACGACATGAGCCGCGTATCCGCAAACGGCTACTTCGATGCGGCAAACAACGCCGACGCCCGCAACGAGGCCCGCAAGGCTCTGATGGCCCAGCGCACCAAGGACTTCAAGAACGGCACCTACGACCTGGCCGGCGGCGTGGTGGACCCGCTTCCGGACGACGCTCCTTACTTTGTCAAGGATTACTACGCCTACTACAAGACCCCGCGCGGCTACCACAAGCGCTCTCTCAACAGCAACAAGGGCTGGGCCGCCTCCGCAGGCACCTCGCTCATGAACACCAAGCTCCTCGCGTACGCCGACGAAATCCGTAACCCCGTGCTCATCATCCACGGCGAAAAGGCCCACAGCCGCTACTTCGGCGAAGGCGCATTCGAAAAGATGACCGGCAAGAAGGCAAACGTCCCCGCAAAACTCGACGCCACCAAGAACTGGAGCAAGACCGTCGGCAACAAGGAACTCCTCGTCATCCCCGGAGCCTCCCACGTGGACCTCTACGACAACCTGGAAAAAATCCCCTTCGAAAAGCTGAACGAATTCTTCAAGACAAACTTGAAGTAAAAGTGAATTCGACATTAAACAAAAAGCGGCCTGCGAATTGCGGGCCGCCTTTTATAATGCGGCCAGAATCGCCGGGATTAATGTCTTTGCATCCTCCATTTTTTCAAACGCAAAACACGCCTTGCCTAAATCCTTAAGCGACGCACCAATATGATACAGTTCCTTATTGTCGATAATCAAGAATCGGTCGTGCATCTTTTGGGTGTAGTCCATAACTGCAGTCGGGTATTGCGTGTTGAACTGTTCGACATCAATTTTTTGCAATTCCGCTTTCGGGTGCGTGAAAATTTTCACAGCAACATTCTTCTTTTTTACTGCAAGCCTTTTCAGGACAGACAAGTCAACATAACCATCAATAATGACAACTTCCTTTGTTGCTGTCTTTATGATGTCTTGAAAAAAGGCGTAAGCATCAAAGATTTGCCCCTTGAAGAATACACCCTCCTTCGCCCTTTGGGGGGAGGTATCCAGCTGATTGAAGATTTTCGAGAAATTTTCGTCAATTTTTTCAAATTTGATGTCGTGTTCAACAAGTCTTTCGTTAAACCTGTTTTCTACGGCGTCAAGGCGGTTTGCGATGGCGATGTTGCCACGCAGATAATGTCGCATCTGCACGAACGCGTTCATGATTTCAATGCTGACCTTGATCGCCCTTTCGCTGCGAAGAACAGCCGAAAGCATGGCGACACCCTGTTCTGTAAAGGCAAAAGGGGCATAACGCAACCCTTTTTGGTCAGATTTGGAGGTCACAAATTGTGACCTCCAATCTGCAAATTCATCACGATCAAGTTCGAAACAGAAAGATTCTGGAAACCTTTCAATGTTTCGCTTTACAGATTGCTTTAACACCTTCGTGTCTATTTCATATAATTCTGCGATATCTCTATCAATAATCACCTGCACATCGCGAATCACCACGATTTTGCTTGCAATTTGCGCATTTGATAATTTGGAGGTCACAAATTGTGACCTTAAAACTTTCCCAGAATGGACTTTTTCCATGTTTTACCCCCTTGGATAACGAAGTTTTGTTCCGCATTTCGGGCACCGCAAAACCATTTCCTTGAGCCGTCTGATTTCAGCGTCCTTTTCTTCCAGGGTCTTGGCGAAATCTCCAATGTCGTTGTTATTGCCCGGGTTTGGCCCCCCGTTAAATTTTCCGAAAATTTCTTCGAACATAAAAACTCCTTGTTGAAGTAAGCCCTCAACATGTTAGCAGGAATGCGCCTGCGAATACAGAACGCATTACGCCTTTGTTTATTTTTGAATGTTTGGGATGATCTTGCGATGTTGTTGGCGGGGGCTTTCCCCGGCGTTACTTGCCACCCCCGAAGGGGTGAACTCGAGCAGGTCGTGTTCCTGCCAGCTATCCAACAGCATCAACAAGAAGGTTGATGGGCCCCACCGCGGATGCACGTACGGACCGAATGGTCTATGCCGACTGTCGCAGGGATTATCGAATTACGAAAACAATATACATAAACAACGTGGCATTGTCAAGCAACATAAATTTCGCCACTTCAGAAAACAAAAAAGCGACCTGCAAATTGCGAGCCGCTGTACTTCTATAAACAGAAATGTAAGGAAAGGGCGTTCCCCACCTTGGTGGCCATGCGCACTAAACAACAAGTTGTTAAGTGCTGTCCGCCCACTGACGTGGGTCGGGCTATATTTTAGCGGCAACCGTCATTGCCTAGCAGCGGCAAAGCATCCTTCGCCTGTGATGGCTATGAAAATGTCGTTCTCGAGCATTAGGGTGTCGCCGGAAGTTATTTCGTAGATTTTCCAGACCTCGTTGCCGTTAAAACGGTCGTCGTGACAACGCTTGTAAGGCGGCGTTGTCTCGCGGCATTCCGTGTAAGTATAGTCCAGGCGTGTATCGAAACACCTTTCGAACTCAGAAATCCGATAACAGACCCGCAGCGGATCGTCCTTTTTTTGCAAGACCTTTACACGAAAGTCAACTTGCGTTTCCTCAGAAAGCGCCGTCCGGTTTAGACAATGGATTTTTGCGACACTGTTAAAGTTCAAAGAAGCTAGTTCATCGACGCGTTCTTTACCACCTTGCGTAGAAAC
>Ga0247611_10004322_pt1 | contig 19826 bp, 11 predicted proteins | sample 177DNAGHGhighgp2_FD_192422 | JGI IMG/M metagenome (GOLD analysis project Ga0247611, IMG submission 192422) | Sheep rumen microbial communities from Palmerston North, Manawatu-Wanganui, New Zealand - 1770 DNA GHGhigh gp2 | ecosystem: Host-associated > Mammals > Digestive system > Stomach > Rumen...
CCCGTAGAACTCATCGATGCCGCGGCGGTCGGGTGTCGAGACGCTGCCCTCGTAGCCGCCGGCCCATTTGCCGAACATACCCGTGTGGTAGCCGGCGGCCTTGAACAGCTCGGGCAGGATAGGCACTGCGGGGTCGTAGGGCTCCTGTCCGACGACGGCGTAATCGACGTTCTGTCCGTAGTCCACACGTCCGCTCCAGTACTCCTTGTTGCCGCGCACGTGGGTGTGCCCCGAGTGCTGACCGGTCATGAAGCAGGCTCGCGAGGGTGCCGAGACGGGGCTGCCGGCATAGGCCGACGTCATGCGCATGCCCTGAGCAGCCAGGCGGTCGATGTTGGGCGTGCTGAAATGCTGCTGGCCGTAGCAGGAGAGGTCGCCATAGCCCAGGTCGTCGCACATGATATACAGGATGTTAGGCCGCTGGCGGGCGGCACCGGGAGCGACCAGCAGGGGCAGCAACGTGGCGGGCAGGTAGTGGAGGTATTTGTTCATCTATGGGCGCAGGACATGTAGTGATGTAGTCCTTGTGGCTGCAAAAGTACAATTTTTTGGCGGTAACGTGCCTCTTCGGGCATAATATTTTTCGGGTTGGCTCATTTTTTAGGGTAACAATGCAAAAAAGTCAGCCAATAATGAGCAGCGAATGATAAATTATGCTTATCTTTGCGCCCGAAACAAGGCAATCGTGGGCCCGACTGCCCTCGATGCAAGGGAATCCGGTGAGAATCCGGGGCTGTTCCTGCAGCTGTAATCCCCCATAGAAAGCGCCTGTCCATATAACGCCACTGGAGCGAGTGCCCGTTAATATGTTAATCCGTTAATATGTTAATCCGGCCATCCTCTGGGAAGGTAGGACAGGCAGGGGAAAGCCAGAAGACCTGCCGACGTTTCGTTTAACGTTTATCGTATAACGTTTAAAATCTATGCTGCGTCCAGGAATAGGCGCGAGCGAGTTCGATGAAACATCTGTTTACTGCAGCGGCGGCATTCGTGTGCCTCGCTATCCCTTCCACAGCACAGGACTCTCTACATACGAATCGTATGGAAGAAGTGGTCGTTACCGGTACTGGCACTCAGCACCGGCTGAAGGACGTGCCCGTGCAGACGGAGGTCATCACGCGCCGCGAACTGGAGCAGTACGGGGGACGCAGCATCGAGGATATCCTCGCCGGGCTGACCGCCAGCTTCGCTTTCAACGAGGACGATATGGGCAGTCAGATGCAGATGAACGGCCTTGGCAACGCCTATATACTTATATTAATAGACGGCAAACGGCTGCACGGCGACAACGGCGGGCAGAACGACTTGGGGCTCATCGACCCCGCCCGCATCGAGCGTATAGAAATCGTCAAGGGTGCGGCGTCGGCGCTCTACGGCTCGGATGCCATAGCGGGCGTGGTGAACATCATCACCCGCAAGTACGACCGCGACGGCCTGCTCATCGAGAACACCACGCGTGGCGGCAGCTACAACGACTGGCGACAGCACAACAGCGTGGGCTTTGCCATCGGCAAGGTGTCGTCGCTCACCAATTTCCAGTTGCAGCATAGCGACGGCTGGCAGAACACATCGCACGAAGACCCCAGTCAGACCGAGTTCCCCATCTACGATTCGCGCAACATGACCGTGAACCGCCACACCAACTGGCAGGTGGCGGAGCGGCTGACCTATTCGCCTGCCCCCAACCTCGATTTCTACGCCGAGGGCAGCATCTATCGCAAGCGCATCTATCGTCCGTCGGGCAAATACGCCGCCGTGGACGTGAAGACCTACGACCTCGCCTATCGCAACGCCTCGGCAGCGGTGGGCGGCAAATGGACCATGGACAAGGGTGTGGTGACGCTGGACGTGGACTGGAACCGCCATGCCTACGAATACGTGTTTACGGACACGACGCTCGTTGACGGCTACGATCCCTACGGCCACTTCACGCACTACTTCCCTTATTTCCCCGACCAACGCAACCTGCAGAGCGACCAGCGGCGCACGATGGCTCACTTGAAAGGCATCTTCGAACTGCCCGCCAACAACCGCCTGAGCGCCGGCGTGGAGATGCGCTTCGACTGGCTGCACGCTCCGATGCGCGTGGATCATGGCGGCACGGTGACTGATAACACCGAAGCGCTCTATGCGCAGGACGAGTACACCCCATGGCGATGGCTGCAGCTGACGGGTGGCCTGCGCCTCGACCGCAACCAGCAGTTCGGCTTGCACCTGACGCCGAAGCTGTCGGCCATGGTCTCGCCCTCGGACTGGCTACGCCTGCGAGCCGCCTGGTCACAGGGCTTCAAGACGCCGACACCCAAGGAACAGCACTACCGCTACGTCCGCGAGATGAACGGCACATACCTCTATCTTGGCAATGCCGACCTGCGCCCGCAAACCAGCAACTACGGCTCGGTGAGCGCCGAGGTCAACGTGGGCGGCTTGTCGATGAGCGTCACGGGTTATATAAATAAGGTAGAGGATATGATCAATCTCGTGACCATACCCAACTACCGTGCCCCCGAGGAGTATCAGACGCAATACGAGCTGCACAAGACACGGCAGTACCAGAACCTCGAGGATGCCCGTACCGTAGGCGTGGACTTCAACGTGCGCTATGCCGTGAAGGAATTTGCCGTGGGCGGCTCCTATAGCTACCTCGACACCGATGCCCACCAGTACGACACCGACCACGACCGCATGACGGAGGTCGTCATCGACGGCATGGCGCATCACAAAGCCAACTGGTTCGGGACGTGGAACCATCGCTTCCGCCGCCCGTATCGTCTCGGCCTTGGTATCTACGGCCGTGCTTCGTCAAAGCGTTACTACCAGCTCAATGGCAACGGCAAGGCCTACCACATCTGGCGTTTGACCACGACGCACGACCTCCTGTGCCGTGCTATTCAGTCGCGCGGTCTCACCCTCCGCTTGGAGGCTGGCGTGGACAACCTCTTCAACTACGTCGATCGCACGCCCCACGGCCTGCACCTCGGCACCACCACGCCCGGAACTACCGTCTATGCCTCCGTAACCCTCCGATTCAATCAAGGAAAATTCAAGTTCCAATCATTTAAAACCAATTCAAAACAAAACTACAATGAAGAAGATTAAGTTCTTTATGATGGCTCTCGCAGCCGTCGTCCTGTCGGCAGGCTTCGTCGCTTGCGACAAAAATGAAGAAGAAACAAGCAACAACTGGTCCAAGTACCAGAATGCAGTGACCCAGAACGTCAAGGCCAACAAGAAGCAGAGCAAGGCTATCCTGCTCGTCGCCTTTGGCTCCACTTGGCAGCAGGCTTACGATGCTTTCGACGGCACCGTCACGGCCTACAAGCAGAAGTTCCCCGGCTACGACGTATTCCTCTCTTTCTCGTCAGCCATCTGCATCAACCGTGCAGCTGCCGGCGAGAACGTTGACCCCCGCAACTTCTATGCTCCTAACTTCTGGCTCAATGCCTTCGCAGCCGAGGGTGTGCGCTACAACGAGATCGTCGTGCAGAGCCTCCAGGTGATCCCCGGCGAGGAATATACACGCGTGATCAACTATATCAAGGACTTCGCCAACAACGCCAACGGTGACCTCGACGACGAATACCTCTCGAAGGTCGTCTTGAAGCTCGGTGTGCCCCTCCTGCAGGACAAGGACAAGGACGTACCCGAAGTGGCTAAGCAGCTCGATGCCCTCTACAAGGACAAAGCGGCTCAGGGCGTAGTGGCCTTCATGGGCCATGGCAACCCCGACAGCTACGACACTTACAAGGCTAACGTGCGCTACACCGAACTCGAAGAGGCGCTGCAGACCTATAGCAAGAACTACTTCGTAGGCACCGTCGATATGATGGAGAACTTCAAGACAAACGTCCTCGAGCGTATGCAGGCTGCCGGCATCACCAGCGGTAAGGTGTTCTGCCACCCGCTGATGTCTATCGATGGTGACCACGGTCACAACGACATGGCTGGCGACGACGACGCATGGGACAACGGCTTCGAAGCCAACGAGGAAGGCGAGGTGGAGGACACCTCATGGAAGATGTTCTTCCACCACATGGGCTACGAGTGCAACAACTCCACCATGATTGAGAAGGGCTTGCTCGAACTGCCCACCATCCGCAACGTGTGGATGAACCACACGCAGGACGCCATCAACGGCGAACCCCTCGACTACTATCACTCCAAGAATCCGGAGGAGTAAACAAGATCCATGAATCACACCATAAATACTATCTGCTTAATGACGGTGCTCCTCGCGATGGGGAGCACCGCCTTTGCGCAAAGCACCGAGCGCTCTTCCCGTTCGGATTCCCTTTCTACGTCCCACGATCTCAACCCCGTTGTCATCACAGGCACAGGCACTTACCACCGTGCCGACAACTCGCCCGTTGCCGTAAAAGTCATCACCGCCAAAGAGCTGAAGGATGCACAGGTGACGACCCTTCAGGATGCCCTGACCAAGCTGACCACCACCATCACCACCCACACCAACGGCATGGGAACCTTCGTCAACTTCAACGGCGTGAGCGACGACTATATCGTCATCCTCGAGAATGGCAAACGCGTGAGCGGCGACGACCGTTGGAGCCGTATCAACATGAACAACGTGCGACGCATAGAGGTTTATAGCGGTGCGGCCTCGGCGCTCTACGGCAGCGACGCCATAGCCGGCGTCATCAATATCATCACCGACGATGGCCGCGAGCCCGTCTCAGCCTCTTCGTTCACCAAACTGATGAACCACGGCCGCTTTGACGAGGAAGTCAACGTGGACGTCAATGCCGGTAAGCTGACGTCGCAGACATCCTACGCCCATCATCAGGCCGATAACTGGCAGGTGAACCATTACCAGGCCTTCGACGAGGACGGCACCGAGGTGCTGAAACTCACAGGGCGCCCCATGTCCACTGGCTTCCACAGCAACAATATCAGCGAGCGTCTCGAATGGAAGTTCGACAGCCGCTGGTCCGCCTACATCCGCGGCTCCTACTACGACAACCTCACCGACCGTCCCCAAACCGCCTCTTACTTCACCCAGAAAAAAAACAAGGCCACCGTGCCCGACGGTTCTCCGTCGGGTTCCACCTACACCTACACCCCGAAGGCCGCCTATACCTACGACCTCCATCACACTTCCTACACCTACGGCGGCGGCGCCCGCTGGACGCCCAATGCCCGAATCCACGTTTACCTCGACATCTTCAGCGACAATTTCTCTTCGAAATACGACTATTGGCAGACTGCTGACAAAGAAGCCTACGACGAGACGCGCAAGCGCACCCATTACGTCAACGAGACACTCCGCGGCATCTTCCGTCTTGCCGACTGGAACAAGCTTTCGGCTGGAGCTGAGTTTGTGCAGGAGAGCCTCAGCAGCCAGAGCGACAACATCGATTTCGAGACCACCAACACCTACAACCTCTTCGCGCAGGATGAGCTGAACATCGTGAAAGGCCTGGATGCCGTCGTCGGCCTGCGCTATACGCAGAACGACCATTTCGGCGCTGCCTTCACCCCCAACGCTGGCCTCTTCTATCATATCGGCGGCTTCCGTCTGCGTGCCAGCTATGCAGGCGGCTATCGCACGCCAACACTCTCGCAGCTCTATGCCACCGACCAAGCCAAGACTGCTGCCCGCTATACACTCTACAACAAGGACTTGAAACCCGAGAAGAATCATTTCTTCAACCTTAATGCCGAGTACAGCAACCGATGGATGAGCATCAGCGTCACGGGCTTCATGAATAAGATCCGCGATATGATCAACTATCGCACGATGACCGCCGACGAGATTGCCGCCGACGCTAATCTCAGCGCTCTGCAGGCCGACGGCTGGTCCACCATTCGCCAACGCAACAATATCGACCGTGCTACGCTCCGCGGCATCAGCGCCTCGGTCAAGTTCCTCCTGCCTGCCGGCTTCACCATTGGCGGCGGTTATACCTTCACCGATTCCGAGGCTGAGACGCAGACCCTTGACAAGAAAACCCAGCAGTACGTCATCACAACGTCGCCTGTGGACAAGAGTGTCAAGCACGTTGGCAACGTCCTCGCTTCGTGGGATCACACCTGGGGCGACTATCATTTGAACGTGTCCCTCAACGGCCATCTGCAAGGTGAGCGCTACAGCAGTACCTATGGTTATGCCGACGGCTTCAGCCAATGGGACCTGACCACGCGTCACACCATCGTTCTGAACCATTTCACGCTGGAGCCTGGCCTCGGCATCGAGAACCTCTTCAACCAGCGCGACAATTCTTATTGGAACTCCAATTTTTCGACAATTAACCCCGGACGCTCATTTATTGTGAGTCTGAGGATGAAGTATTAAAAAGTATTGTTATCTTTGTGCTCGAAAACCAAAGGTTATGAGGAAGATTATTGTTGCGGGCCTCGGCCCTGGCAGCCCCGAAGATATGACACCTGCTGTGCTTGACGCTGTCCGTCAGGCAGATGTCATCGTTGGCTACAAGTATTATTTCCGATTCATAGAGCCGTACTTGCGCGAGGGTTGTGAGTGCGTCGATACGGGCATGAAGCACGAGCGTGAACGTGCCGAACAGGCTTTCAACCTGGCCGAAGAGGGCAAGACCGTTGTCGTCATCTCCTCCGGCGATGCTGGCATCTACGGCATGGCACCGCTCATCTACGAGATGTGCCGCGAGCGTTCCCTCGGTTCTTCACCTTTGGAAATCGCCGTCATTCCCGGCATCAGCGCCTTCCAGAAGGCCGCTTCGTTGCTCGGCGCTCCCATCGGCCACGACCTCTGCATCATCTCGCTCTCCGACCTGATGACCCCTTGGGCGCTCATCGAGAAACGCATCCGAGCCGCTGCTGTCGGCGATTTCGTCACGGCGGTCTATAATCCTAAGTCGCATGGTCGCTATTGGCAGCTCTATCGTCTGCGTGAGCTCTTCCTTGTGGAAGGACGCAGCGAGAGTACGCCCGTAGGCATCGTGCGCCAGGCAGGACGTCCCGAACAGGAAGTCACGCTCACCACCCTCGGTGCGCTCGATCCCGAACAAGTCGATATGTTCTGTGTCCTCATCATCGGTAACTCGCAGAGCTATGAATGGCAAGGCAAGTTCATCACGCCGAGGGGATATTATCGTAATGAACAATGGAGAATGGACAATGGGTCTGCCGGTCAGCAGATCATGAACGAGTCCTTCCGCACCATCCTCTCTGAGATGAAGAATCCAGAGGTGCCGAAGTGGCGCTTGTGGCCTTTGCTCCATGCCATACACACGACCGTCGATTTCGGCATGGAAGAGATCCTGTGGATGGACGAGCGTGCCACGGAACTCATCTATAAAAAGATAGCCGACGGCAGCCTACGCCATATCGTAACTGATGTTACCATGGCCGCCAGCGGAATACGCAAGGGAGCATTGGAAAGGCTTGGCATCGAAGTTCATTGTTATATCAACGACCAACGAAGCAAACAGATGGCCGACGAGCGAAACATCACCCGTAGCCAGGCTGCTATGCAACTGGCCGCAGAGGAGCACCCCGACGCGCTCTATGTGGTAGGTAATGCCCCGACAGCCCTCTTCGAGATTTGCGACCTCGTGCGCAAGGGCAAGTTGCATCCAGCAGGCATCATTGCTGCGCCTGTAGGTTTCGTTCATGTCTGCGAGAGCAAGCACGCCGTCAAGACGTTGACGCAGATTCCAAAGATTATCGTTGAGGGGCGCAAGGGAGGCTCCAATATCGCAGCTACTCTCGTCAACGCTATACTCACCTACGACGATGCCGAACTACTGAAACCAGGGCGCGACCTGTGATTTAGAACATTGAACTATTGAATTATGTTGCGTTTCATCGTCATAGGCATCACCGATCATCCTCATCCTTGGTTTCCGCCTGAGGTGATGGAGATTATTCGCTCCGGCAAGGTCTTCTCCGGCGGCAAACGCCATCATGAGATTGTAGCTCCCTTGCTGCCCGAGGACGCGGAGTGGATAGATATCATCGTGCCGTTGGGAAGTGTCTTTGAGAGGTATAAGACTCACTCTCTTCCTTGCCCAGAGGAAGGCCTTCCCATCATTGTCTTTGCCTCCGGCGATCCCCTCTTCTTCGGTTTTGCCGTGACCTTGCAGCGCGAGTTCCCGGATGCGGACATTCGTGTCTTCCCCTCGTTCAACTCCCTTCAGATGCTCGCCCATCGTCTCCTGCTTCCCTACCATGACGTGCGTATTGTCTCGCTCACCGGTCGCCCGTGGCAGGAGTTCGACCGTGCCCTCATTGAACACATTTCCAAGATAGGCATCCTCACGGACAAGGAGCATACTCCCGCCGCCATCGCCCAGCGTATGCTCGAATACGGCTACGACAACTACATCATGCATGTCGGCGAGCATCTGGGCAATCCCGACAAAGAACGCATCACCACCCTCACACTCGAGCAAGCGTCCTCTCAATCTTTCGCGATGCCGAATTGCTTAATCCTTGAAGGTAATCGCTTCCTCCCTAACAGGGAGGGCGGGTGGAGAGTCTGCTCTTCTTTCGGCCTCCCCGACTCCTCCTTTGCGCTCCTCGATGGCCGCGAGAAGATGATCACGAAGATGCAGATCCGGTTGCTCACGCTACAGGCCCTCGACCTTCCTCGCCGCCATGTCTTATGGGATATCGGAGCCTGCACAGGTAGTGTCAGCATCGAGGCGCGACTTCTCTTTCCTCACCTCCACATCGAAGCCTTCGAGATACGTCCTGAGTGCGAAGCCATCATCCGCGAGAACTGTCGTCGCCACGGAGCCCCAGGCATAGAGGTACATATCGGGGACTTCTTGGAGGCCCCAGATGGGTATCCTTCTCCCGATGCTGTCTTCATCGGCGGTCACGGCGGTCGTCTCAAGGAAATCATGGAGAAGTTACTGACGGTCTTAGCCCCAGACGGTGTCATCGTGATGAATAGCGTCGTGGCTCCCAAGGTTACCACCGACAGCCATCGTCTGTGGGATGAGGCTTGCGCTGCGTTAGGACTCCATCAAGATCCGCCTACAAGAATACAACTCAATGACAATCACCCCATAACGATACTACGATGCCGAAGATAGCCATCATACAAATCAGCCAAGCCGGCAGCACGGCAGCCTCCGTGCTGATTAACCAGTTGGGTGCCCATAAGCTCCAGCGCGAAGACGTCCCCAACCATTGGCGCGACTTCGATGCCTTCGTCTTCATCGGCGCCATGGGCATCTGCGTCCGCACCATAGCCCCGCTTATCGAGGACAAACACACCGACCCAGCCGTCCTGTGTGTTGACTCTTTGTGTCAACATGTTATTCCCGTGCTTTCCGGCCACGTTGGCGGTGCCAACGCCCTCGCAGAGGTCCTTGCGGATTTACTCGGTGCCAAGGCTGTCGTCACCACCCAGAGCGACCTCGCAGGACTTTGGGCACTTGATACTCTCTATGAGAATTATGATTGGCACATGAGTTACGTGGGCGACCTCAATACGGCGATAAGTAAGTTCGTCAATAGGGAGCCTGTGGCTCTTCTGCTTGATATTCGCGACGAGGGCACGGATTATCTCGAACGCACTTGTCCCCCACATGTTACTATTGTTCATACCGTAGATGAGATTATTGAGGGCAACTTCTCTTTAGCAATTATTGTTTCTCCTTTCATCTACTCTTTACCATCTGATTTATTGGTCGTTCAGTATACCCCACAAGTGTTGGATTTGGGCATCGGACTTGCTCATCAAGCACCAGTTGATACTTATGAGGATATCCAACAACTGCTTGCTGAACACGATATTTATCTCTGGTCTGAATGTATCCGCAATATCTGTACCATTGATATCAAAGCGGAGGAACCTGTTATCCAGAAGTTCCAAGAAGAGCGATACGGACTTGAACTCAAACTCAATACTGCCGATGAACTGGCCGCGGTAGATGTTCCCACGCCCAGCGAAACGGTAGAAAAACATGTGGGTACGCCCAGCGTCTGTGAAGCTGCTGCCCTGTTGGCTTCCAATCATGGGAAACTGCTATTGCCGAAGGTGAAGGGAAAGAACTTCACACTTGCCGTAGCCATCGACCGTAAGTATCTACGTGAGGGTCACATCGAGATTGTCGGTGCCGGTCCTGGTGATCCTGACCTTGTTTCTGTGCGAGGTCGTAAGATGTTGGAACGGGCAGACCTGATTCTCTATGCTGGCAGCCTTGTACCTAAAGCCCTGACGGAATGTCATAAACCAGGCGCTGTGGTGCGTTCGTCGGCCGACATGAATCTTGAGGAACAATGTGAACTGATGAAGCAGTTCTACGACCAGGGTAAGTACATCGTTCGTCTGCATACAGGCGACCCCTGTATCTTCGGAGCCATTCAGGAACAGATGGCGTTCTTCGATGCTCATGGTATGCATTATCACATCACGCCCGGTATTTCCTCGTTCCTCGCCGCCGCTGCCGAACTGCGCTCTCAGTTCACCATCCCAGAGCGCACGCAGACCATTATTCTCACTCGTGGCGAAGGCCGGACACCGATGCCCGAGCGCGAGCAGCTCCACCTGCTTGCCCGCTCGCAGTCCACGATGTGTATCTTCCTCAGCGCAGCCATCGTCGATGATGTGCAGCGCGAACTTCTCATGGAATACCCCGAGGACACACCCGTGGCGGCCTGCTACCACCTCACTTGGCCCGACCAGCACATCTATCGAGGTGTGTTGAAAGACCTCGCCAAGATTGTCCACGATAACCACCTCACCCTTACCACCATGCTCGTCGTGGGTGAAGCCATCGACAACCGCCAAGGCCTCTCGGAGTTGTATAACAAAAACTTCACACATCTATTCAGAAAAGGTAAAGCATGAAACGGACCGCTTCATTCCTCTTTCTCATCCTCTTGATCCTCTCCCTCTTCATCCTCAATCTCCTGTTGGGCACGGTGAAGATTCCTGTGGGTGAAGTCCTTGGAATCCTTTTCTCTGCGCCCTCAGCAGGAGGGGGCGGGGCCTCTATTTTTCATAATATCATCTGGAGCTCCCGCGTGCCTCAGGCGTTGACCGCCTTGATGGCAGGTGCAGGTTTGGCCGTCAGCGGTTTGCAGATGCAGACGGTGTTCCGCAATCCCTTGGCCGGTCCTTCTGTTCTCGGTATCTCCAATGGCGCATCCTTAGGTGTGGCATTGGTCGTGCTGATGTCCGGTTCGCTGGGCGGCGTTGCCCTGAGTCGGTTAGGTTATCTTGGCGATGTGGCGATGTCTATAGCGGCCATCGTGGGTGCCTTGGCCGTGATGACGCTTATCGTGTGGGTGGCCCGGCGTGTAGAGTCTGGTGTTACGCTGTTAATCATCGGCGTGATGATCGGTTATTTGGCCAACGCTATCATCGGTGTACTTAAGTTTTTCTCCAACGAGGAGGACATTAAGGCTTATGTCGTCTGGGGGCTGGGCTCTTTTGCCCGTGTGTCCGGCGATCAGATGGTGCTCTTCGTGGTACTGATGGCTATCCTCCTCCCGCTGAGTATGTTGCTCGTGAAGACCATGAACTTGCTGATGCTGGGCGATGCCTATGCCCGAAACCTCGGCCTCAACATACAACAGGCTCGCACGTTGGTTATCCTCTCCTCGGGCGTTCTCGTGGCTATCGTCACCGCCTACTGCGGTCCCATCATGTTCATCGGCTTGGCTGTGCCTCATCTGGCACGCGCCCTGTTCCGCACCAGCGACCATCGCATCCTTATGCCAGCCACACTCCTTTGTGGCGCAGCCCTCGCCTTGCTTTGTAACCTCATCGCCCGCATGCCCGGCTTCGAAGGAGCCCTGCCGGTCAATAGCGTCACAGCCCTCGTGGGTGCTCCCGTGATAGCGGCGGTGCTGTTTAGGAGGAAAGAATAGGGAGAAGACCCACCTCTTGAAGCCACCCCCCAGCCCCTCCCTAGGGAGGGGAGTAGATACCTACAAGAAAAGATAACTGTTTCACTATGAATATAAAATCGTTATTTCTTAGCTTTATTGCAATTCCTCTTTTGCTTGCCTGCAGCAACAACAATCGTTCCTCGAGTCAATCGGATTCTACTCCCCTCCCAACAAGGGAGGGGCAGGGGGGTGGGTCTTCAAGGGGAGGGTCTTCTTCCCTTACCCTTTCCTACGCCAAAGGCTTCACCGTTCGTACCCTTGACAACGGCATCCGCCTCGTTGACATCGCCGACCCGCAGACAGATGAGGATAAGATGCCCGTGAGCTATCATTTCGCATTGGTGCCAAAGGGACAAAACCAACTGGCCCACTCCCAGCCCCTCCCTGATGGGAGGGGAGAGGCTGTGCCTGCTTCTTATACCATTGTCCCCGTCCCCGTGGACCGCACCATCGTGATGACGATGTTACAGCTCTCGAATTTCACGACCTTAGATGCCCTTGATGTGGTGAAAGGTATCACGGGTACGAAGAACCTTTTTAACAAAGAGGTACGAGGGCGCGTAGAGGATGGACGAATCGTTAAGATAGGCATGGAGGGTAATTTCGATACGGAACTTATCCTTGCTGCCAACCCCGAAGTCATCTTTATATCCCCCTTCAAACGAGGTGGTTACGATGTCATCAAGGAGACCGGCATCACCCTTATCCCTCACCTCGGTTACAAGGAGCTCCATCCGCTTGGTCAGGCCGAATGGATCAAGTTCGTAGGCCTCTTTCTCGGCAAAGAAGCTGAGGCCGACAGTATCTTTGCGGGCATAGAGGAAAGGTATAATACTCTAAAACAGAAAGCTGAGGCAAAGGATGCAAACGGAAAAGGAAGTCTCCACTCACGGGAAGGCTTAGAGGGGGCTCCCAAGGTCTTCTCAGGCGAAATGCACGGAGGCAACTGGTATGCTGTAGGCGGGAAGAGCACCCTTGCCCAGCTTTTCCGCGATGCAGGCGCAGAATATGTCATCAATGACGACAACACGGGCGGCGTGAATATCGAGTTTGAGCAGCTTTACGCCATGGCCGCAGATGCTGACTACTGGCGCATCCTCAATAGTTTCCCCGGCGAATTCTCATACGAAGCCTTGAAGGCCAGCGAGCCGCGCAACGAGCTCTTCCGTGCCTTCCGCGAGAAGAAGGTCATCTATTGCAACATGAAGCAGACGCCTTACTACGAGCTTGCTCCCGTGGCTCCCGACCTCATCCTCGCCGACTTCATCGCCATCTTCCATCCCGAACTTATGCCCAAGGATTATCAACCTACGTTTTATCGCTTGCTTAAATGATTATCATCTTCGGAGGAACGACAGAAGGCCGCAGGGCCGTGGAGGTGTTGGAACAGGCCGGCAAGCCTTATTTCTACAGCACACGCAGCGGTGAGCAGGAAGTGCCATTAGTGCACGGCCAGCGTCTTGCAGGGGCTATAGATGAGGAGGCTATGGTGGCTTTCTGCCGCGACCATGGCATACGTCTGATTGTGGATGCCGCACATCCCTTTGCCAAGGAATTGCACCACAATCTCTGTCGTGTGGCCGAAGAGCTGGCCATTCCGCTTGTGCGTTTCGAACGCATCTTTCCTCCTCGCGAAGCTGATATCACGTGGATAGATGATTACTCTCAAGTGCCTACGGATATCCACACTCTCTTGGCTACCACCGGGGTGCAGAGCATCTGCAAGCTGAAGTATTTGGGGGCTGAAGGCATAAAGGTGTTTTATCGCATTCTCCATCGTGAGAGTTCCATCGCATTGGCTAAAGCACAAGGGGCCGACGAAAGCCAATTGTATTACTACGAAGACGACAACACTATCGACATTGATGCCGATGCCATCCTGCTCAAGGAGAGCGGCGAGAGCGGCGGATTCAGCCAAAAGGTGAACGCGGCGAGAGCGAAAGGCATGAGAATCATTGCGCTGAAACGACCCTTAATCAATTATTCATTATACAATATCAATTATACATTAGTCAACGGCCCTCATGGCTTACGGCGAATGATAGAACATCTGCTGCCCGATTTCTTCCCTTTGAAGAGCGGTCTGACAACGGGCACGTGTGCCACGGCTGCTGCTGTGGCAGCCTTATGCCGTCTTCAGACAGGCCAAACACCCGAGAACGTTCCGGTACGCCTGCCTGATGGCGAGACCATTAGTGTGCCTGTAGGCTATTCCGACGATTATGCTTTCTGTCTTAAGAATGCTGGCGATGACCCTGATGTGACTAACGGTGTGGAGATACGTGCTAGCGTTCAGCTAGCTGAAGACTTCGTGATCAAGGGAGGAGATGGAGTAGGACGTTTCACGCTGCCCGGTTTTGATTTTCCTCCTGGTGAGCCGGCTATTAATCGTGGCCCTCGCCAGATGTTGAGGGAGAACATACCAGGCAATTATTCCATCACTATTAGCGTGGAGCATGGTGCCGAACTGGCTCGACGTACCTTCAATCCTCGTCTGGGCATTGAGGGTGGCATCAGCATCATCGGAGTTTCAGGCATCGTACAGCCTTATAGCGAAGAAGCTTTTCTCGAAAGTATCAGAAAGTGCTTGAAGGTTGCCTGTGCCAGCGGAGCTCAGCGCATCGTCCTTGGCAGTGGCGCTAAGAGCGAGAATGCCCTACGTGCCCTCTATCCCGAACTGCCCACTCAAGCCTTTGTGCAATACGGCAATTTCGTGGGTGAGACGCTGCAGATGGCTGCTGCATTAGGTTGCAACAGCGTCACCCTCGGCGTGATGCTCGGCAAGGCTGTGAAACTTGCATCAGGACAGTTGGACACGCATAGCCGTCGTGCCACCTTCGACCGCGATTTCGTTCGTCAGTTGCTCATCGAGTCTCACTGCGATGCCGCCCTCGCCGACAGCGTCACCCTCGTGCGTGAACTTTGGGATCTTCTGCCTTCGTCGGCGTTGACTTCCTTCGTTCATACTGTCCTCGACCATTGCCGCCGCCACTGTCTTCCCCTCCTCCCCAACGGCGAACTCACAATCCTTCTCATTGACGACGAAGGCCGTATCTACCAACTCTAAAAATAAATATATGCTCATAGGTCATGGAGATGATGTCTATCGCTACAAGGACATCCGTCATAATTTCAGTAGTAATATCTACGGCCACGCCAATCTTGGCGCGCTGAAGGTGTTCCTCGCCACCCGTCTCGATGCTATCGGCACTTATCCTGAACCCGAACCGCGTGCCTTGGAGGCGTTGATTGCTGAGCGATGGGGAGTGAGTGAGGAGTGTGTGATGGTTACTAATGGTGCCACCGAAGCCATATATCTTATCGCTGAGACTTTTCGGACGCTGACTGCTACCATCGTAGAACCAACGTTCAGCGAATATGGCGATGCCTGCCGACTTCATGGCTTAAAGCCTGGTGATGAGATGCTTTGGCTGTGTAATCCTAACAACCCGACAGGGCATGTGCTGCCCAAGGATGAAGTGCTCCTGCAGGCTGCGAGCCATCGGCTGACGGTGCTCGATCAAAGCTATGAGGATTACACCCTCGAACCGCTGCTCTCACCCGCCGAGGCCGTGGCTGCCGGCAATATCCTGCAACTGCATTCGCTGACGAAGACCTATTGTGTCCCAGGTTTGCGCGTAGGATTTATCATCGGCGCTCCTCCACTCATTCATGAGTTACGCAGTAGGCTTCGCCCGTGGGCTGTGAACGCTCTCGCCATAGAAGCTGCCATGTGGCTGATTAAGCACGATGTCAAAGTGATTCCAGATATCCCTGCTTATCTCGCTGAAGCTCAGCGCTTACGCGATGCGCTCAACAACGTTCCGGGCATCAGCGTGGAGCCTACGCAGACGAACTTCATGCTCTGCCGCTTGGATCACGAACTCGGGCAGACTGCCGCCCAACTGAAGGATTTGCTGGCCACTCGACATGGTATCCTCATCCGCGATGCATCTAACTTCAACGGCTTCACGCCCTACCATTTCCGAGTGGCGGCTCAGACGAGGGAGGAGGATGATTTTCTCATAAAGGTAATGGAAAATGGAAAATGGAGAATAGAAAATGTTGAAGAACCTATTCATTGTCCATTGTCCATTGTCCATTGCCCACTTTCTTCTCTCATGCTCGCAGGCACGGGCAGCGACGTAGGCAAGAGCGTCATCGCCACGGCACTCTGCCGTATCTTCCTGCAGGACGGCTACCATCCCGCTCCCTTCAAGGCGCAGAACATGGCGCTGAACTCATACGCCACACCCGAAGGCTTTGAGATAGGACGTGCACAGGCTGTGCAGGCCGAGGCGGCCGGCATCTCTTGTCACACGGATATGAATCCGCTGCTGTTGAAACCTAACTCGGATCATACCAGCCAAGTGGTGTTGCACGGCAAGCCTATAGGCAACAAGGATGCGTATGATTTCTGGAGAAGACCCACCACCGACCCCTCCCGTCAGGGTGGGGGAACCTCCGGCTTGAATGAGAGCCCCGATTTTCGTGCCGAGGTGTGTGCTGCCTTTGACAGGCTGGCTGCAAAGTACAACCCTATCGTCATGGAAGGCGCAGGGAGCATCTCCGAGCTAAACCTGCGCGACCACGACCTTGTGAATATGCCTATGGCACGTCATGCCAACGCCAAGGTCATCCTTGTGGCTGACATCGACCGCGGAGGTGTTTTCGCCTCGGTCTATGGCAGCATTGCACTTCAGACACCCGAAGATCGGGCACGCATCAAAGGCATCATCATCAATAAGTTCCGTGGCGACCTGCGCCTGTTCGACAGTGGACGTCGTCTGCTTGAAGAGCTTTGTGGGGTGCCTGTGCTGGGTGTCATTCCTCACTTCACGGATATCCACATCGAAGAGGAGGACAGCGTGTCGTTGGCTGGTAAGGCTTCTCAGGCTGAGCGAGGACGGGTGAACGTGGCTGTAGTGCTGCTGCGCCACCTCTCGAATTTCACGGATTTTGATGCCCTGGAGCAGGATGAGCGTGTACATCTTTATTATACAAACAATGTGGATGAGCTCCGCAAAGCTGATATCATCATCCTGCCCGGTTCCAAATCCACGCTGGATGACCTGTGCGAGCTGCGCCGTAACGGTTGTGCTCAGGCTATTCAGCAGGCTGCCCGTCAAGGTACAACCGTCATAGGAATCTGTGGAGGCTATCAGATGATGGGCGTAGAGGTGCTGGATCCCGATCACGTGGAAGGTGAGCTCGAGCGCCTGCCCGGTCTCGCTCTCCTCCCTACTACGACCACCATGAGCGGAGAGAAAGTCACCCGCCAAGTCCATTTCCGCATCTCTCCCATTCTTGCTCCTCCCATTTCTTCCGAAATCACCCCCGCTCCCCCCATCCTTCCTGAAATCACTCCCGCTCCCCCCATCCCTTCCAAAAGCGCCACTGTGCCCGTCGGTTTTCCGACGGGTCTCTCCCTCTCTGCCTACGAGATTCACATGGGAGAGACGCGCCCCTTCGGCGATGCACCCGCTAGCCCCTTTGCCCGCTTGGATGACGGGTGCACTGACGGCTATCTCGTCAGCGACCGCTGCTGGGGAACCTACCTCCACGGTGTCTTGGACAACGCCCCCGTCGTCAATGCCCTCCTGGCTCCCTTTGCCGACCGCCTGGCTGCCGCAACAGCGCCCTTTGACTACGCCGCCTTCAAGGAAGAACAATATAACCGCCTCGCCGACCATGTGCGCAAGCACTTGGATATGAACCGCATTTATGACATCTTAAAAGCTAAATAACCATGTATCCCGTTAAAGGCTAAATAACCATGTGTCCCGTTAAAGACTAAATAACCATGTATCCCGTTAAAGACTAAATAACCATGTGTCCCGTTTCTTCTGTTGCAATTATATTGCAACACCCGCTCCCCTCTTCCCTCTCCTTCCTCCCTCCCCTCGCTCTCCTCCTCGGCTGGTTGCTGGATCTCTGCTTCGGCGATCCAGCCGGATTGCCGCATCCCATCGTGTGGTTCGGCAAAGCCATTGCCGCCTGTGAGCACCGATGGAACCGGGGCCGTCATCGCATACTGAAGGGCGGATTGGTGGCCACGAGCCTTATCCTCCTCGTCTTCACCATCACCGCTCTCCTCATTTATTCATTATCCATTATCCATTATTCATTAGCGATAGCATTTAATGTCATAGCGGTCTTCTTCTGTCTTGCAGGTACAACCCTCATCCGAGAGGTGCGCGCCGTGTTTCTTGCCCTCGACCGCAGTTTGGATGAAGGACGGCAGCAGGTGGCTCGCATCGTAGGACGCGACACCAGCCAGTTATCCGCGCAGGAAGTGCGCACTGCAGCCCTCGAGACATTGGCCGAAAACCTTAGCGACGGTGTCGTTGCGCCCCTCTTCTGGTTCGCTTTGCTCGGCGCACCTGGCATGTTCACCTACAAGATGGTGAACACCCTCGACTCCATGATCGGCTACCGCACCGAGCGTTACCGCGATTTCGGCTGTTGGGCTGCCCACATCGACGACATAGCCAACTATATTCCTGCCCGTCTGACAGCCCTGTTGATGATCATAGTTCAGACCCTCTTCCCGTTCCCTTGCCAGGTAAAGCGCCTCTCTCTCTTCCAATTCGTCCGGAAATATGCCCGTTGCCATGCCTCGCCTAATAGCGGGTACCCCGAGGCAGCACTCGCAGGCATCCTCGACTGCCGTTTCGGAGGCCCCCACATCTACTTCGGCGAGTGCATCGACAAACCCTATATCGGCACCAACGACCGTACGTTGACCACCGACGATATGCGATGTGCCATACGAGTGAATCGCCGAGTAGAAATCGTTATGGTCCTCCTCACCGCCATCACCCTCCTCTTCAATCCGCTTCTCAACTAATTCCCTTCCTCGTCACTTCGCTCGAGACATGAATCGGCGCAACCGACAAACCCTGTGGCAATGATGTAACCAGTGATACTTTGCTGCTGAACACCCGTTAGCCAAAGAATTGATAGACTCCTGTAAGTCTGAAATAAAATGTTTGCGCATTGTTTACGCAAAATTATCATTGAAAAATCGCACTATTTTGGGATTGTATGCCAATTATACAACTTTTTGAGTAAATCGAAGTCGAAAATACTATTTTATTGCGATTTTTGCTTTGTCTTTGAAGATTAATTGTTAACTTTGCATCGAAATCGCAATATAATGGGATTATGGCACAGCAAGAAATAGGAATTGCCATCAAAGAAAGGCGAAAAAATTGGGTATCAACCAACAAACGTTGGCTGACTTGGCAAGTGTGGCTGTAAACACCGTTGTATCAATTGAACGAGGCGAGGGAAATCCTCAGCTCGCCACCATGCTCACTATACTGGACACTTTGGGCCTGCAAATAGACATTAACATCAAGCAACTTGACTATGAGACAGTGTAAGGTTTATGTTCACGACACGGAGGCTGGCATCTTGCAAGAAACCTCACCCCTGCCTACGACCTCATCAATACCAGTCTACATTTGAGCATGCCACGCATCTTTGCTCTTGATAAAGGATTGTTCAAAGAAGGTGTGCAACTATCTGATACAAGAACTGTTGGCCGTAAGGACTTCGAGGAGTTTGGTCATCGCATTGGTATGACTGCAAGATTGGCGAAACGGGAATTGGATTTCTTTGCCAAGGAACATCCGTTGGCAAAGGAACTGATTGACCATTCCTTCCTATCCGACTCTTTGAAACGCAGCTACTGGCTTTCGTACAACTATCGACGTGTGACACTTGCTTTAGTTTGATTGTCTCATTCCGATTTTACACCATAGTTATGTCTGAGCCTGCACATATAAACGACTCTAAAACCACTCGTTTTCGCCACCTCTTTTCAAAGTTGGTTCTAACGAAGGCATGATGTAGTACCAACAATTTGATTTTAGCACGATTCGTTACCATATAAAAGGTCAATTCCCACAAAAAAACATAAAAACGAGCCACAAAACGGCAAATAGTTTGCATAACCGAAGGTTATTCACGAG
>Ga0247611_10004323_pt1 | contig 19824 bp, 14 predicted proteins | sample 177DNAGHGhighgp2_FD_192422 | JGI IMG/M metagenome (GOLD analysis project Ga0247611, IMG submission 192422) | Sheep rumen microbial communities from Palmerston North, Manawatu-Wanganui, New Zealand - 1770 DNA GHGhigh gp2 | ecosystem: Host-associated > Mammals > Digestive system > Stomach > Rumen...
TATCCTGTCCCCAAGCTGTTTTATTTTCGTTACCAAAAATCCACCATTCATCACAGATACTCCTATATCGTAGTTTCTATAATTCTACTATATAGGAGTGTTTTTGTCAATGGATAAACTATGAACATTCTTCCAGATAAATGAATAATATGTATCACCGAAACAGAGAAACACCTCTGAACCACATCGGCTCGGAGGCGTTTTTCCTGTTTAGTTGCTATTCCATTTGATAATCCCGCAAGCAAAGCCGAACAAATCCAAATGATCTATGGCCATTTTTTGAAGCGAACTCATCTGTGGCAACTTCTTGCGTTTTCCGTCGGCAAATAGATTTTCTATCGCTTGCTCGGAGTCGTTGCATTCGCCAATAATCATAAATAGCTGATAGAATTGTCTGATCCTTGACTCCGGGGAGAGTCTCTTGGCCATTTGTGGATAGAGTAACCAACTGTAACATAGGAATGCCTGAAACTGCTTTTTCGGGAATACTCGCATAAAGAAATCCTTTGCATCCAGCAACGACGCTGTTACCCGATCCGGCGAAAGATCAGCATTCCTCTGAATATGACAATTGATTACCGGTGTTCCATTAGGCAGCGATAGTTTCTGCTCTTTTGAGAAAGTCATATAGTGCTCGCCAATAGTCTCTTCATCAAGATAAACCATCTCAAAGGGCTGGAATTGCAAAACCCCGATCTTGAATATATTGACATTGATTATATGGCGAAACCAAATGACGTCTCCCTTGCTGATTCCAACCTTCTTTGTTTTCTGATAATACAGGGTAGCACGAAGCGTAACATCTCTAAAGGTCTCGAAGATAATATCATCAGCAACCCCTATTGCCTTATACTCTCCATACGTCTTCTGTAACAGCCACGTCACGACTGCCAGTCTTGTAAGTGGCATCCTCTTGCATAGCGGATAATCGAACCCTTCGCCCGAATAGGCGATGCTTGCGATTTCAGCAATATCCGGTTTTTCCAGCTTTTCTTTTACGGCCTTCTCAATGTGGTCCGGGTATTGCAGTTCATTTAACAACATTTCCAACGAGAGTGCCTGTTCATTAAACAGGCTGGTGTGTTCTTCAACACGGGCTTTTTCTTTCAAATTATGAATCCTCCAGTTTTTTATTGGAGGGTCAAGTTTCGTGGGCCCTCCATACACGATTGTTTTTCATATGTGATCACCCCTTTCGTTGGATTTGAATTGGATTATACCAGAGAAAAATGAACATTTCTACCAGCATAAACATCTTTGTAAGAGTTCAGCAGTATACTATCTCTCTTCAGGTAGACAGATCTTCGGGAGGATTTCAAGAAAGTACTGGCCGATCTTTTCTGCGTCATAGCCGTTGGCCTCGCAGATGAACCGGACGGTATCCGGCAGCAGGACGTGGCCCTTCGCTTTCTCCGCTTTGTATTTCTGCCACTCTTCGTATTCCTGATTTGTGATTTGCTTCATGGCGATTACCTCAAAATATGAACCTATAGCAAAGCTATTCTAATTCCTACAACTCCGTATTTCTGCTGATTATCTTTTGAATAGTACACGTTCATATCGTCGGGCGAGGCAGTTTCAATATCAGCTTCAGTGTAACCGCACTCCAGAAGCGAAAGCTCTTTATACAACGACTCAAAAGAATCAAAGACATATAGCGCACTTACTTTTGCGCCGATTTTTTCACCGGTCTCAGTATTTGAAAATTCAATTATGTCTCCGATCTGGATTTTTCTTCTTTTCTCGTCGAACAGCCGAAGCTCTATTGTTTTTGTACCTTCTTTAATCATTTGAAAAGGAGACGGTGTCAGCTGCATTGGGTGTGTCATATTTTACTCCTTCATTCTCATTTTCTCGCCGTCTATTATACCGACAATGTATGAACATTTCAACCGATAAAAACAGCCGGGACACCCCGACTCTCACAACTTACCCCTCAAATGCCAACTTACCCCTCAAGCGGCAAAATCGGCGGAGGAATAATTAAATTGTATCAATCTCGGTGTTTTTATATCCAGCACATCCCAATCATGTTCCGGCTTCATCATCTTTATCGCAACGAAAATAGGTCTTATTCATGTATTTTACAGCGGCGATCCGATACGGAGAAATCCGATCAGATACAGCGCTGCGCGCTGAATAAGGATATTTCTCCGGCGACGCGCGGACGCGAAGCGACCGCGCGTATCCACTTCGTTACAGAGGAAGATCGCGCGCTTCCCGCGCGTACCATCGAACAGAGCGCTGCGCGCCCGTTGGAATCAAAACATCAGCCGCAATAAAAAATGACCACCCGATTGGGTGGTCGTTTTTATGGTAGCGGCGAGGGACGTGCTGGAGTATGCAAGATTGCACCTGCCGATCCTGCTCGGAACGCATACTTCCGTCCGGCGAAAGCAGCCCCCGCGCGAAGTCCATCGGATTCATTAAAGGAGGTATCAAAATGAACGTCACATATACCACGGTCGGCAACATTCAGGTCCCGAATCTGGTTCTCGATCCCGCTCCCGACACCCCCATCGGCAAGTACGGCAGGATGCGAAAACGCTTTCTGGAGCAGCGGCACGACGGCACACTGACCGCCCTCGTCCTCTCCGGCAAACTGACCGAGCATCTTCTGGAAATCGACCGCACGGCAAGGGAACAGATCGAAGCCACGGTTTCCAAAATGGCGCCGCTTGAGGGCGTCACCGAACGCCTGAAAGCCGAAAACCAAATGGAATGGCTCCGCCGCATGAACAACCTCCGCGCCCGCGCGGAAGAACTCGTCCTCCGCGAGATCGTCTATGGCGAATAACCGCAGAAAGACAGCACAAAGCCCGAAGCGCACTCACGCTTCGGGCTTTTACGCAACTCTTTTGTCAGGATAGTATTTTCGTTTTTTGAACACTTTAAAAGCTCTACGTTTCAATCTTTATTCCTTTATTTTTTTCAAGATTTGGAAGAATATCGTATGATAAAAGCACGGCTGGGCATACTATTTACCGTAACAATTTTACGTTTCCGCAATATTTTTACGGTAAAGACTTGACTATGTATAAAGGAGTTGATAAAATGATGAAAAAAGAATGGAAAAGGGGATTTGAAATGATTAAAAGGTTTGAGGTGGAAAACTTTAAAGGTTTTGAAAAACGATTGGTTTTTGACCTGGCAGCACGTGATTATGAATTTAATAGGTCCCTTGTTAATAACGGTGTAGTCAATAAAGCTATCATTTATGGTAAAAATGGTGTTGGGAAAACTTCCCTTGGGATCGCTTTGTTTGATATTGTACTTCATCTGTCAGACAAAGAAAGAATGCCAATTATATATCTTGCAAATTATGTGAATCTAAACTCAGGTCATTCCAATGCAAAGTTCAAGTATATCTTTCAGTTTGATAATGATGAATTAACATATGAATATGAAAAGAGAGATCCGGACAATCTTATTTTTGAAAGATTGATAATAAACAATAAAACAGTTATCGATTATGATTTCTTCAATCACGAAAATCAGTTTGTCGATCCTCAATTGGTTGGGGATTTAAACATGGAACTGGTTGATAACAAACTTTCTGTTATCAAGTACATCTATAGAAACACTCCTACCAAAGCGGAATCTCCCATCACAAAAATGATGCGCTTTATTGATAATATGCTATGGTATAGGAGTTTGTCAGAAGGTAATTCATATTGTGGTTACACTAACGGTGTTGCTGCACTAACAGAAGAATTGTATCGAAGCGGTAAAACCCATGATTTTGAACAATTTCTTCAAAAGAATGGCATCTTTTATAAACTGAAATTTGTTTCCCGGAATAATCAACATGAGCTTATGGTGGTTTTTGATAACGGGAATGAAGCCCCGTTTCTTACATTGGCATCAACAGGGACAAATGCTCTTCTCCTGTTTTATTTCTGGCGCACTTATGCATTTAGAGATATCTCGTTCTTATTTATAGATGAGTTTGATGCGTTTTTACACTATGAATCTGCGGAAGAAATAGTTACAATACTGAATCAAAGCAGCACTTTCCAATCCATGTTAACTTCTCATAATACATATTTAATGAGAAATGAACTGACAAGGCCGGATTGCTGTTATATTATGACAGAAAACAAGATTACCAGTTTATGTAATGCAACCGTAAAGGAAATCAGAGAAGCACATAATCTCGAAAAAATGTATGTAAATGGGGTTTTCAATGAGTGACAAACCAAGAGCTTTGTTGATTGTCGAAGGAAGTGACGAAAAGACTTTTTTTGACTGCTATAAAACTGCCTATCAGTTGGACTTTGAGATTATTTGCTTCACAACGAATATCTATTCTTTGTTTTCTGAATTAAAGAAGTACGGTTTTGATGCTGACATAAAAAAGGTATTAGAATTGAGGGACCCGAAGCATAAGGATATTCTTTCCCAAAAATTTGCATATACATATCTTATCTTCGATTTGGACGCTCATCACACATTAGAAGATGACAACAGATCGTTGACGGAAATATTTGAATCTAATATTCGAAAAGCCCATAAAATGGCTAAGGTTTTTACGGATGAAACAGATCCGACCAAAGGCCGTTTGTATATTAATTATCCAATGTTTGAGTCTTTTCGTGCGTGTGATAGTTTTGAGGACGAAAACTACAGGAATGAGATTGTAACTTTGACTGACGCCGCTCATTTTAAACAATATGTTGCCTCAAAAAAATTAACAAGAGTTCATATGCGCTCTTACACAAAAGAAAACTTCTCGAGTTTGATGAAGTTAAACGTGTTCAAACTAAATCAACTCGCTTTTGCCAAATGGGAACCTTTAGATTATAGGAATTATCTAAAGTTATCCCCTGCAGACACTATTCTGTCTCTTGAAGAGGATTATATTTGTGCAGAAAAGAATATGCCTGTGTTATGTACATCTCTATTTCTCGCACTCGATTATTATGGAAACCAAAATCATTGGTATGACAGCGTTGTTCGCTCTGCAAAGAATACATGTACATGATAGATAGCGGTGTATTGATTCTTTGAAGATAAAACCATTACAAGGCAACATCAAAGCCCGAAGCGCACAAACGCTTCGGGCTTTGTTTCCATTTGATTTCTCTTTGATTCCGTTCAATACGCTTTCCCCGTATGATCCGTTACATCGTCCTCGACGGTATCGCTGTACGAGGTGCGCCGCGTTTGCGCAAGCTTTTTCAGCCGTTCGATGCGCCGTCCAACGGTCGTGACGATCGCCTCGATCCGCTTCTCGTCCATGTAATCCCTTGCCTTGTCCGCAGAAAGGATTTCCATAATCAGATCCTTCACGTCCGAAAGCCGGTCGAAATCGATCCACGAAAAGTCCGTTACAAGCTTCAGCTGCTCCTCGTGATGCTTTTTGAATGGTTTGCATTCGATGTTCTGTTCGGCACGGATCTCCGGCGCAACCTTGTCATATCCGAGCGACGAGCCGCTGTCATAGATCGGCGCCATGCCGTGCCATTCCAGCGTTTCCGCGTTGCGGATCGCGCCGAAGTTGTTCAGATGCCGGTCCTCGTTCGCAAGGATGTAGTCCAATACGATCATGCGATCCAGGAACGGAACGACGTCCGGGATTCCCAGCGCCGTCGCGCAGTTTACAAAGTGCCGATAGAGCGAGGTGTCATTGGCTTTCTTCTGCGATTGTATGATGCGCCACGCCGGAACCAGCTCGGTTTGTTCCGTAATAAAGTCCTCGCACACGCTGTATGGATATCCGTCGATCCACGCGACCGTGTACGGGATGTGTGCAATGCCGAGGCGTTCCATGATGCCGGTTGCGATCACTTCGTTAAACGGCTGCTGCCGGAATGGATTGGAGCCGCCTTTGATCAGACAGCGCTTGCCGTTGATGATCTTCCAGCGCTTCTTCAGATTGCCGTCGGACGTGCTGTCCGGCGAGTGGAAGTTGATGGATTCGCTCCTGTGCGCCGATCCGAACAGAATATCGCCGACGTCGTCCGAAAAGGCGTTCCCGAAGAAGTTGACGTCCTCCCATTTGAGATCGGAACCGTCCGGGCAGATCCAGTATTGATCCGACAGACTGAGCCCGAAGCAGCGGACAAGAAGCGTCTTGGTATCCTTGATCTCCATTGCCTCGAGCGCTTCCCGCACGCCGGATCGGCTTGCGGGGATGGAGCGATCCGCCCACCATGTATTGAGCGCTGCGCGATCCACGATCCCCTTCTTGACGGCGACGCCGACAGGAAGATGCTCCTTTGCGTACACCGTCTCGATGCGGCGAATCAGCCCAGTCGCGTCGTCAAGCTCCAGATTGATGACCTTGATCCGCTTGTGCATGAGCGTACATTTCAAAACCGAACGGTCTGTCTGCGGTTCCAGCTCGCTGCCGACGTCGGAACGCAGTGCTTTCAACGTCGCCTGCAGGTTCTTCCGTTCTTCGATCTGCGCTGTCAATGTCGCGATCTCATCGCCACGGAGATACTTGCTCTGCTTCTTTCCGTTTTCCGTCCATTGATGGTAGAAATATACCTTCCCGCTGATCGTTTTCTGCGAAATATAACCCTTCGGCAGCCGATTGATGCGCTCCATCAATTCCGCGATTTGTTTTGCGATCGTTTCACGTTCCATATCCCGATCCTCCTGTAAAAAGCATGATACCCCATTTAACCCCTTTTGTCAATTCATTATATTAGGGGTTAAACGACAAAACAAGCAGGATGTTGAACTTCTCCGAATACGATCAAAGCCCGAAGCGCGCGCCTCGGGCTTTGACGCATGTTTCATTTCTCGATCGGCTTATCGATACTATAACCCGTTAAGGTATAGTCTCGGTTTGAAATATTAAAAAGCGAAAACAAGTGCATGCGGAGAAGGAAACGATTCATCCGCAGCTACTGCTGCTACCACTACACGAACGCGTGATAGCAGAGCTGTTTTCGCTTTTTCATCGCGCAAGTTAATCCCTAACTGTACAAGTGGTTAAGCATTATTAACGCGATTTTTACAGCGGTTGGGCGCGTAGCCCGCTGATCCATCGACATAAAGACAACAATCAGAACCGCCTGGAAAACAGCACTTCGGCTGCAATGCCGACAAGGTTCACCGCAGATTCTGCGTCACCCTCCAATGCTGTTTCTATGAAAAGTTTAGCAAAAACTCTTTGGTTAATCAATGCCTTTTATGGGACAGCGAGAAGTTTTCATTCCCCGGACGAAAGAAATGTGGTAAAATGAATGTAGAACCTACGGGAGGAAGCAAATGTTTTACGGTTGGGAAACGGCGACGATCTGGGACGCGAATGGGCTGACGCCGCGGGATTATTATGACCGGCTGAAGAAAATCTGGTCGGCGGAGACCTGCGCGCCGCGCATGCGGCAGGATTGGAGCCCGAAGAACCCGACGCTCGGGCAATGCTCGATCACAGCGTTTCTGCTACAGGATATTTACGGCGGGAAGGTGCTCGGCGTGCCACTGCCGGACGGCAATTATCATTGCTTCAATGCGGTCGACGACTGCGTGTTCGATCTCACGAGCGAGCAGTTTCAAGGTGTCGCTCTCGACTATACCAACTGTCCCGAGCAATCCCGCGAAACGCACTTTGCGAAGGAAGAAAAGCGCCGGCGCTACGAGCTTTTGAAGCGACGCCTGCTGACCGACGACGAGCAGATCGACCTCGTCGCAAAGCGTCTCCTCGAAGAATACCGCCCGGCGTTTATTAAACTATCATAATCGTAGGCTTTGGAAGTAATTTGTTAGTGTATTTCCGTATTTTCGTTTCATCACAAACTATCAGCTGTCTCTACATCTCTTTTCATAGAAGAATTATAAGGAGTTATCCATGGAAAGCCTAAAACCATATTTCGAAATCAAAGAAGATATCAACAGAATAGTAACAGAAATACGGGAGTGTGTCAAAATCGCTAGCCCGTATGATTTGATGAATTTCTTAACGTTTTCTGTCTTTGAAGCTTCCTTAAACAAAAAATCCGAAAGGGATTATTCTGGTAATGAAAACTGCATCCTTCGTTCTGTAGAATATATACAGAGTGTTTTAGTAAGCACCTCGAATAGCTATCAAAGATCGAGGGATGATATTGTTGAACAAGAAGACTTGTTCAGAAAGATATTAAAGCTGACATGCGACTTATATAATAAAATACCTCTCTATTATGGATTATGGTCAATTGAACAAAAAGGAATTGAGCCAGATGACAAATTAGAATATATCTTCTATTCTCAATTAATGTCCCTAGTTCGAGGAAAGCAATATCAACTTTTTAGAGTTCCTGTAATAAAGGAATTGCTCACTCCACACGCAAGAATGATTCAAGATGTTTATAACATAAGCATTGAGCAGTTAATCGAGGGACTTGTTTCTCTGGAAACGAATCTATCTCAAGGAAGGTTAATTGCTATCAAGAATGTGATTAATGGAATAGATTCTTTGAAGGGCTCTTTGAAGAGTGAGAAAGCTTTTGATAGAGAAGAAGATCATGAAAGCATGGTGATTGAGCTTCAAAAGTCTCTTGGTTTGGACGTTTATGATATTAAGAAAGCAACAAATTGGCCTGACAAACTTATTAATGATTTAACTCTTGATATTGGAGAAGATACTACCTTTTATGGTCATGATGACTTTGGTGGTTGGCCATTATGGAATCTCCCTATCCAGTTTAAGCCATGTATTCGTATAAATGACGTAGTATATGCTTTTGACTATAACACCTTTTTCGATAATTTTTATAGATCCTTTCAGAAATCCATCACAAAGCATAGCATTGATGGAGAGCGTCAATGGAATAGCGATCAAAAGCATGCAAGTGAAAATCTTGTAGAGCGAGTTTTCGCTTCAATTTTGCCAGGCAGTGTTATACATCACGCTAACTATTATCCATTAGGTAGTCGGGAAAGTGCAGAAAACGATTTGATAATAGAGTATAAGGATGTGTTGTTTATTATAGAGATTAAAGCGGGATCATATACGTACACGCCAGCTATTCCAGATTATGAGTCACACAAAAAATCTCTATCAAGCATAATTGAAAAAGCAGGAAAGCAATGTACAAGAACCAAGCAATATATTGATAGCACAACTCCAGCAGTTTTTTATGAAAGTGACAAATTAGATAATAAACTGTTTGAAATCAACAACAGCTTATTCACACAAACATACCTTTTGGTCATTACACTAGCAGATTTTAATGAGATAACGGCATCGATTGAAAAGATTTCAGTCGTTAATGCTGGGCAGGATGTTATCGCTTTATCAATCAATGATCTTTGGGTTTATAAAGAATACTTCTCTTCTCCGACAGAGTTTGTACATTTCATCAAGCAACGAACTCTTGCAACTCATGTAAAAGAATTTGAAGTATATGATGAATTAGATCACTTGGGGTTATATATAAATCTAAATCAATATGCTGTACAAGCACAGAAATCTGGAGAAGGATACGATATGGTCTATTTTGACGGTTATCGTGAAGAACTAGATCACTATTTTGCAGATTTGTATTTAGGTATAAGCGCAAAACGACCCTCTCAATTAATCCCAAATGACTTAAGAACAATACTAGAGATTTGTGAGCGGAAACAGGATAACGCTATTACTTTGTTTACCAATTTTCTTCTTGATTTGGATCAAGCATCAAGAGAAATGCTCTGCGATAAAATACACGAAGTGTATCGTAGAGAAAAAGAAACCGGCACAGAAGTGCCATCTTGTGCTTTTGGAGATCCATGTTTCTTCCTTTTTGTAAAGGTTCCAGGAATTCAGATGCTCTCGGAGGATTTCAGATGGAAATACTATATGTCTACTTTTGCAAAGAGCGGACGGGAAAAATGCTTTCTAATATATATCTCTGTCGATGCAGAAGGAAATATCCTAGACGTAAAGAACCGATTAATAACTCGAGATGATATTCCTGCAGAACAAATAGATCAATTGCGTGAACAGGGGACACTTTACGCGGAGAGAAGAAAACAAATATACTTGGACTCAACACATAAGAGAAAAATAGGACGAAATGATCCTTGTCCTTGTGGTTCAGGGAAAAAATATAAAAAGTGCTGCGGCAAATAGCGTGACTGCATAGGTTGACAGGCAAAACGCAGCCCGAAAGTATCGGGCTGCATTTTTCATTGGTCATAGGCGCTTTGCGTTTTTTCAAGAGGGAATCATTTATGCTATCTCTTTATAGCGCGTAAAGACATATTCATAGATCCGTTGGCGATACTCAGAAATGCTGATCTCGTCATAGCTGTCCGGCAATTCCGACCACAAGGTATCACGAATAAGATTGTCTATTGCTGCCTTTGTTTCCTGCTTATCCGTCCAGTGGTCGAGTTCTGCGATTTTTGCTTTCACTTTTTGAAGAAGCGTGGCCGCGACGCTTTTGATCTTTTTAATGTCAGCTTTGGAAAGATCCTCACGAAAGAGCATATCATAAAGCGAAAGCTCCTCGTCGCTCGAGAATCCCTCGCGAACGTATCGCTGCTCCTCTCGCGTCATACTGTTTGCCAAATCCATCAGCTCTGCAAACGTTTTTTCAATTGTTGCACGATCCTGCTCGCTGTTATAATCCGCGATAATCTCTTGATACCGCTCATAATAGTTTACACGGTCCGGATTATTGAAAAGCATCTTTGCAATACGCTCTTGGATCAGTTCCTCCAGATCCTTCAAGATAAGGTTTTTTCTCTTTGCTTTGGCAAATTCACGGCGCAACAGGTCAAAATCAATCGCGCTGATATCGAATCGCTTTGCTTCTGATCCGGCAGCATCCGGCTGATCTTCGATTCTTACATAATCCCCGATAATCGAATTGATCTGCACCATCAGGTCGGTATTGTCGGTATGCCGACGTTTCCTTTGTAAGAATGCGTATATCTCGGCGATCGCATCATATTCTTTTCTGGTCTGTACGGTCACATCGTTGCGATCCAAGTATTTCATAAGACGCACCAGTTCCGCCGCATAGGATGAAAAAGTCTTCTTTTCCTCCAATGTAGCACATACAGCATTTGCGGCAGTTTTAACCAATTCCAGTTTTGTAAAGTATTCCGCGTCGATGATCATCTGCACATCCGATCCGCGCTCTTTCAAAAATGCCTTTGCTTTTTCAAGCGTATCCATAATGCGCGCAATCAGTTCATCTTTATCGACGGTCGGATCCCCTCCGTTTCCACCGCCGACATTCGCAGTATAATCCGCAAGTGCTTTGCGCAGCGCTTTAACGATGCCGACATAATCAATAATCAGACCGTTGCTCTTGCCCTCATTTACACGATTCGCTCGGGCGATCGTCTGCATCAAAGTATGCGCATGAAGCGGTTTATCGAGATACAGGCACGACAGGCATTTTACATCAAAGCCCGTCAGCCACATCGCGCAGACAAAGACAACGCGGAACGGATTGTTTTCATCCTTGAACTCTTTATCCAGCTCCCGGCTTTCCATCTTCTTACGATGCGGTTTGATATCCAATCCCCATTTGGAAAACGTCTGTATTTCATTCTGATCCTGACTGATGACAACCGCCATCTCGGTTTCTTTCATCCAGTCCAGCTTGCGGGAAAGCTCCTGCGCTTCCTGCTGTGTGGCATGAACAATTTTCGCTTCAAGCGCAGCAATTTCCTGTTGCCAATACTCCTGCACGTAGTTATACATGCGCACACAAGTAACCTTGTTCAGGCAGACAAACATTGCTTTGCCGCTCGTCCACAGATCGGAATAGTGCTTGGCAAAATCTTTGGCAATCGAGCGCAAACGCGGCTCTGCTGTCAACAGATGAATTTCCTTTGCAAATTCCGCTTCCAGCTTGTCCTGTTGATCCACATCGAGATCGGCGTTGTCGATTGCATCCAGTATACGGTCCGTGATTTCCGGATTTTTGAGATCCAGAATCTTTTCACCGCGGTTCTCGTAATACAACGGTACCGTCGCGCCGTCCTCAACCGCGCGCTTGAAGTCATAAACAGATATATACCCGCCGAATGTACGGGCGGTAATGTTATCGTTCGACAGCAGCGGCGTCCCGGTGAACCCAATGCGCGCGGCGGTCGGAAGCAGTTTCATCATGTTATCGGCAAAAATGCCGTTCTGGGTGCGATGCGCTTCATCTGACATCAAAATGATGTCGTGATCCGGATAAATCGGTGCTGCGTTCGGATCGTTGAACTTATGGATCAGCGTAAAGATAAAGCTCGGATTTCCCTTCAGCTTTTGAATCAGATCCTCGCCGCTGGTCGCGATAAACTTCGATGCCTTTGTTTTCCCAAGCAGCCCGCAGTTTTCAAACGTATCGCTGATCTGTTTGTTCAGTTCTTCGCGGTCGGTCAGCACAACAATCGTCGGCGATCCCGCATACTTACGCCGGATCTTCTGCGCAAAGAACACCATCGAATAGCTCTTGCCGCTGCCTTGCGTATGCCAAAAGACGCCGAGCTTGCCGTCGTTCAGTTTGCGCGCCTCATATGCACGCATGGCTTCATTGACGCCGAGATACTGGTGGTTGCGCGCAAGGATCTTGACCGTTTTCCCTCCCGAATGATCGAACAGAATGAAATTCTCCAGCAGATCGAGGAAGTTCTCCTTTTTGCAGATGCCGCGCAGCATGGTTGCCAAAGAGACCGTTCCGCTGTCCTTTTCTTCCAGGCGCTTCCATTCATGGAAGAACTCATACTTGCTTCCAAGCGTACCCACCTTTGCGTCCAGACCGTTGGACAGCATCAGAAACGCATTGTAATAGAACAACTGCGGGATCGTGTCCTGATAGTCCCGGTAATTATCGGTATATGCATTGTAAACGTCAACCGTCGGCTTTTTCAGTTCGACGAACAGCAACGGGATCCCGTTGACAAAGCCGACGATGTCCGTCCGGCGGCGATACAGATCCCCGTGGATCTTGAGTTCCTTGATTGCCAGAAACTCGTTTGCGTCCGGATTCTGAAAGTCTATCACGGCGGCGCGTTTTGTTTCGGTCTTTCCATCCGGTCGTTTGACCGTGACCGGGATGCCGTCACGGATATACCCGTATTTCTCCTCGTTGATCTGCAAAAGCGACGCCGTGGACAGGCGGCTTGTCATCAGCCGTTCCGCCTCTGCAATCTGCTGCTCATTGATCCATGGATTCAAGCGCTGCAGCGCATTCCGAAAATAGCGCGATAACAGGATCTCCTGATAGGATCGCCGCCCGAAGGTACCATCCACGCCGAGCACCTCGGTATTATAGGCAAAGGCAACATGCCAACCAAGCTCGGTCTCCAAAAGATGTCCCGCGCTCTCCTGCACCAGTATATTTTCGGAATAATCGTAGCTCATGATTACTCTCCTTCAATAATCTCTACAAATCTGTTGCCACTCTGCGTTCGTTTATAAATTCTTTCGTGATTCACGGTTCGCTCCATGGAACCTTTATGCATGAATAGGCATTGGTTTTCGCCGGTTCCAACAACATCATATGGGGAATTATTCTCATGTTCGTAAACCATTCCAACTGCCGATAGGCGCAAAATAGATTCCCCATTTATCCCATTTAGGACTGAAACGCTGTCTTTTAACGATCGGAGGGTTTCATAATCTCCCGGCAAAAGCCGATCAATTATTTCTGAAAAAACTGTTACTTCAACCCATGATAGTCTTTCTTCTAAATGCGCCAGATATGTTTTTGCAAGCATTCTCGGCTTTTCATACCCAACATAACGCGCAATGATTGTAAGAAGATACTCTAATTCTTTGTTACGGAACGCTTCGTTCTCTTTTATCTTGTTGATGTATTTCTGTCGTTTTTCTTCAGTTACAGTATGTTTTCTGATTTCATTTATGAATACACCTAACTGTTTTACATATACCCGATCATGAATTGTTTTTCCGATTTTGAATAATGAAACAGCAGTAGAGATGATTGGTATGTCTTTTAGCAGTCCATCATCTAACACCGCATCCAATCCTACTTCTGCGATGTCGCTGATCATGTCCATAGTCTTTGCTGTCAGAGTGTCCTCAAACGCGACCGCTAATGATTTTTCACTCATACTCTGTTCCGCCATTCTTACCTCTTATAACCATTCTATCATATCTTATCGTCTTGTACTGCAGTCTCTATATAGCTTGTTCTAGTACCTGATCTTGCTCCCAAACGTCCTTATATAAAACTTGTGCAATCTCTTTTCCTCGTTCTTCAATTTGTGCTTGTTCCCATTTTCCTTTGTATTCTTTTGCTATCTTCTTTGCCGTCTCAAATTGCGAGTTCCGATATGTTGACATCTTTACAGATGCAGGTTTTGATCCAAGTTTTGAGTTCTCACTTTCTTCTAGGCAAATCAAATTCCCAATTTTACAATAAGCATCCGTACCGGTATCTTTATGAACATGCTCAATGGAGAATGGCGCATTAAATGTAACATCCTGCCTTAAATACTTTTCATATAGCGAAAGAATATATTGGATATCACTTTTATTCCCATTTTCTTCCGAATATCTAACATTCTTTCTGCTATACCCTAAATTGCAAAAAGCATTTTCAAAAGTTACATAATCCGGCAACATTGTCGCCAGCTCAACTTTTAGATCGTCAATAACGACGAGAAGTTCATCTTCTGGACAACACTGAATTTTATAAGCAAATCCGTGAACAATCTTCTCAAGCGGTTTGTTTTGGCATTTCAACACTACGCCGTAAACAAAGAAGAACCTTTCAAGGAAATAGACGATATCAGCAAGCTCAAAGCCGTCGTTCTCCGTTATAGTCTCTTCCGTCTTTGAAGGGTCATATAATCTTGCAAACAGGGATAAGAACAATGGGCGAAACTGAGTTTTGCTTCTCCCTTTGAAAAACGCCAACCCATCACCAATCCTTCGATAATAGCTATTAAGATATGAGGGGAAATTTGAAGGCTTGCTGAACATGATGTAAAGCTTCGCCTTTTTGAGCAGGTCATCAAGTAATTGTTTTGATTCCTGATTGCAATTTGCCACTACATAATCGTATGCAGTCAATGCTTTCTGATTTTTCTTTTCTTCTTTTCTGCTAAATTTATGACTAACATAGTGATCAAAGAAATTTCTCGGGGTTACGGTATTCTTTTTAAGCAAATCCATTAGCAGTTTCCAGTCTTTTAGTGCTACATCTCCTTCTTCGGTCGGCTCATAATAACGCATAATATAGTTCTTAATGAGCTCATGATTTTCTAGCTGCTTTCCTCTTGCATTAAGGATCTCAAAAATAGTGTAACTCTCTGCAACATTTGTGCTGATCGTTTCAATCACGATTGTTTCCATGATCCTACCTGTAAACTTACTAATATCAAGATTTTGATTCTCGATTTTATCGCATAACAATGTATACATGTATAAGAAGCATCGATAAATGAATCTTTCTTGGAATTCATACTTCTTTTGCACAATGTCTTGGTTATCCTTGATCAAATCAATTTGATCGGTAAAGGTTGTGCAGGTATCAAGTAGTTTCTTAAAATACGGATTATCCTCATTATAGAACTTATCATAATGCTCTCCAATCGAACTTTTTGCTTTCAGATAATCTCTTACGCCCTCAAACAGTAGTTTATTGTTCTCAATATTTGCTCTTCGCATAATTGTCAACAATAGAATAAAGAAGGTGGTCATTCTTTGTTGGCCATCAATTATATGCGCTTTAGAATATCTATCAGTCTTTTCTTCCAGAATGACGATACTACCAATAAAGTGACTTCCTAAAGAAGGATCATCATTATGCTTTCGATAGTTATTATACAGATCGTTAAACAAATCTCCCCATTGCTTTTCTTCCCAAACATATTCTCTCTGATAGCGCGGAATGAGATACTGTCTATCCTGTCGTAAAAAATCTTTAATAGGTTTTGATGCACCGTTGATCATTTCAATCCTCCTCTTAGTTCATCATCAGCTTTGGTAATAATGAATCTCTTGTTTGTTTTGCTGTTTCGATCTGCAAAGAACATAATACAATTTTTGAGTAAAACGCTCTAGCTATCCGTTCATATTGACTGATTACATCATCAGTTGGAATCAGTATGAACTCCTGTGTAAGAAAATCTTTCCATCTGTAATTCACAATGCTACTTGCGCTTCGCTTGTCATATTCTTCTGTTTTTCCACTTGCTCGCAAATACCTCAAATGGTTAAACAGATATATTGCGTATTGTTCTCTAGGTCGAATCAGTTTACAAAAACTCGCACAGATTACAGGAGCATTCCATCTATCGAGCATTTGTTTTGTAATAAAGGCAGTTCTTGCAACCCCCTCTGTTCTGCCGCCTCCAGAAACTTCGAAGATAATATCTCCATCAGATAGTTTTCTAGTAAGAAGATTTGACTTGGTATGATATCTATATGGTACTGATAGCAGTTCTCCATTAGCAACGCCAAACAAGTCGGTCCCCCTTATTACAAAAGCTCCTTCTTCGCTTTGCCCTATTGGAGATTCTTCACCCCAACCTCCACCAATTTCATAGTCTATCAAATCAGCAATCGGAACCTTTTTCCACCCCTCCGGCACGCCGTCTACGATGGGCGTGTACTCAGATCCGGGGAAATGGAGATCAATAAACCATTCCTTATACAGCCGCTGTGCCGCTTCTTCGAGCAGTTTTATCTGCTTTTGATTGTTTTCGATGAGGTCATCTATGGTTCCAAGCATATTAACAATTCTTTCTTGCACTTCGATTTCAGGGCATGGAATGTCCAGATTATGAAGCATACGAATTGTTAAGAACTTGGTTGTTGACCCGGAGGACATGGTTTTTAGTAATCGGAGTTGCTGATTGATTGCATAGCAAAGGAATCTTACGTTTAGTACTTCGCTATCTGCTGTTTCAATGATGTATGTACGCTGATACGCATTGAACTTCCCACGGTAGTATTTTGCCGTATAATTACCACTTGCATTGTTTCCCGCAAGAAGTACAGCTTCCGTATCATATGCCCATGTATTGATTTTTAAAGTCTGAGGATCACATGTAAAAAACGGATAGATTCCATTTTCAACAGCTGCATTGGAATCAAGTTTTCCAGTTCTGATTACAGAGATATCTTTTAATTTCTGCGTTGTATAACTCATATTCCCATCTCCTTCATATTCTGCGAGATGGTGTCCATCAGATCATTGGATTCAGCCTGAAGGGACAGAAGTTCTCTGTGGATTTCAGTCATGCGCTCGGCAAAGTCCACACCGTCATCCTCTACGGGAGCGACGCCAACGTATGCGCCGGGAGTGAGGGACCAGCCCTTTTCTTCGATTTCGGTGAGTGTAGCCAGTTTGCATAGGCCGAGAACGTCGGTATAAACGCCGTCACCGAACTTTTCATAGAGCCAGTGCGCTTCCTTGGCAACGGTCAACATCTTTTCAATATAGGCTATCCTGTCGTCATACTGCTGCTGGACGCACTTTTTGTCGCGCTTTCCAGCGGCGTCAACATCGGCTTTCGCGGCCTTGCGGAGCGCGGAAAACTTTTCTTTCAGCGCAGAAACGATATCGGCAAAGGAATCCTGAAAAACAGCCTCTTTCAGATCATCATTATCAACTGTTTCAGCTTCACCGTGCAGATAATCGCGATATTCCTGCAGCAGCGCAGTATACTTTTCAGTTTCGCCGCGATAAAGCCATACGATAGCGTTGAGGTTTTTCAACTGCCACTCGCTCCACTCATTCAGCGTGCGGTCGACAACGGTATAATAATTGCGTGCGTCAATGAACAGAACCTTGTCCTTATTCTCGACGCGCTTTGCACGGTCAAAGAACCATAACGAACACGGCAGGGATTTGGTATAGAAGAAGTTGTTGCCGACGGAGATCATCACGTCCACGTTGCCCGTCTTGATGAGCTTTTCACGGATATCCTTATCCTTGCCCTGACTGTCCGTTGCGGAGGATGCCATGACAAAGCCGGCACGGCCGTGCTCGTTCAAATAGGAATAGAAGTAGGATATCCAAAGATAGTTGGCATTGCCGACCTCTTTGTTCTTATTGACCGACGGCAGCCCGAACGGAAGCCGCCCGGCATTCTCGCAGGACTCTGCCTTGACTTTATCCACGTTAAACGGCGGATTTGCCATGACGTAATCGCAGCACCCTGCAAGGGAATGCGCGTCATGATAGAACGTATTTGCCTCGTCGCCGGATTTGATCACGCCGGTCAGCCCGTGCACCGCCATATTCATCAAGCACAGCTGTGCGTTATATTCGACCTTTTCCTGACCGTAGAATGTCATGGCGCTGTTGGCGTTCATGCCTGCGGCATTTACGAAATCGCCGCTCTGCACAAACATACCGCCGGAACCGCACGCCGGATCAAGCAGAATGCCGCTCTTTGGCTCCAGAACATTGACGATCATTTTGACGAGGGACTTCGGCGTAAAGAACACACCGTCGTCAGAGGCGATGTTCTTGGCAAATTTATTGAGAAAGTATTCGTAGATGCGACCGATAATGTCGCCGCCGACTTCGTCCAGTGCGCTGTTGTTGAAAATGCGGAGCAATTCGGATAATAGCTCATCCGAAAAGATGGTGTAATCTTTCGGAAGAACACCCGAAAGCTGTTCACTTTGCATTTCGACAAGTAGCATGGCATTGTGCACAGCTTCACCGAGACTGGTCATGACATGCCCGTCTTTATTCTTCAAGCCAAGTGCTGCGACATTCTCCGGCAGGTTTACAAGATATGAATATTGCGCCTCTTTCGGAAGAAACAGAGCGCTTTTCGCGGCAAAATCGTTTGCCTCCACCGGAAGCGGACGACCGTTGCGCATCGGACGATTCTTGAGGATCTCGGCTTCAACCTTCTTGAAGCGGCTGTAGGCATAGCGAAGGAAAATCAGTCCCAATACCGGCATACAGTACTGATTCGAAGTAAGCTTCGATCCTGCGCGAAGCAGATCGGCGGATTCCCATAGTTCAGCTTCCAGTTTACGAATATTGATCATGTACTTCCCTTTCTCGCTTTGTCTATCTATGATGCATGGCTTAACCGTATTTACGCTCTATATAATACTCCGAATTTATTATACGGGAATTCGACTGTTTTTTCAAGGCAATAACCGTTTTTGTAGTGATTACAAAATGCAAAGAAATTTATAAATCAGCTTGTTTTTCACTTCGACATCCTCTTTATTGGACAGAAAAAGATTTATACTGGGGTTAGCATAGAAAAAGTATCGCCCAAAAGGGGGTGTCGGAATAATGGCTAAGATCAAGCGCAAGGACGGCAGCTGTTCGGAATATAAAAATGCAGAGTTTATTCCGGCGTTTCTGATGATCCCGAAGGAACTGCTGATCCGCTGCGGCAGGGAGCTGTTTATGCTGCCGCGCACGCGCGCGGGGCTGTTCGCGAATCCGGGGACGATCCGGAAGGTCGAAAGCAATCTGTTCCGAGAGTGCGTCATCGACGCCTACGCCTATATGGCGTGGCCGCACATGGGACTGAAGGGTCGGCTGGAGGATTATTCCGGCTATAACCCGTGCTGGAAAGTCGCCCATGCCCCGTCGCTGTGGATCGATGAACTTACAGACTGCGGAGTCCTTCCCTCTCTTGAGCAATGGCTGCAGGAAACGGAGCCGTGTCCTTATAGATATCACATGTTCATGCCGTATGCGCTCGTGGACGCATACCTTTCGGTCGCCGTGCCGCGCGTCATGCTGCGGGACGGCTACTGGGAATGGCTCAACTATGTGCAGAAGCATCCGTGCTTCGAGGATTTCGACGAGCATCGGTACAGTTGGCAGAAAGCGGATTTTATCAAGAAATGGTATCACACGCGGACGAAGCACCCGACGACGCTCTCACGCGATGTGCTGCGCATACACGAGATCGTGGACGGTGCGGAAGCCGCGCTGCTCC
>Ga0247611_10004324_pt1 | contig 19817 bp, 18 predicted proteins | sample 177DNAGHGhighgp2_FD_192422 | JGI IMG/M metagenome (GOLD analysis project Ga0247611, IMG submission 192422) | Sheep rumen microbial communities from Palmerston North, Manawatu-Wanganui, New Zealand - 1770 DNA GHGhigh gp2 | ecosystem: Host-associated > Mammals > Digestive system > Stomach > Rumen...
CCGAGTTCCTCGCCCAGATGGGAGGCAAATTCTTCGTATGAGTTGATGGTAAGCATTGTATTTTAGTTGTAAGTTTTTAGTTGTAAGTTTTTAGTTGTAAGTTTTTAGTTGTAAGTTTTTAGTTGTAAGTTGTTCGTCAATTGGTGGTGGAGAGGCGGCGGCGCATGATCAGGGCCGTGACCATGCTGGTGAGCAAGCCCACAGCGGCAACCATGGCCAGTGTGATGATGACATCAGTCCATTGCACCTCTACGGGATAAGCGTTGATGATCATATTAGCCGGATCGCCGCTCAAGCGCAACCAGCCGAATTGCTGCTGGCACAGGCACAACACCAGGCCCAGTATCACCCCTGTCACGGCTCCCATGAGCGTGATAAGCCACCCCTGCAGAACAAAGATGTGCGAGATCTGACGGTCACTGGCACCAAGGGCACGCAACGTGGCGATGCTCTCGTCCTTCTCGATAATGAGTAGTGACAAGGTGCTGATGACATTGAAGGTGGCGATTACCAGGATAAAGGCAAGCAGCAGGAATGCCATCCACTTCTCGATGTTGACCAGACGATAGGCTTCGCGCTGCTGCATCAAGCGATTCTTCACCTGATAGCCGCCGCCTAGTGCCTGGCTGATGTGCCGCATGACCTGCTGTTCGTGAGCCCCTGGTGCCAGTTTCACTTCGATCTGGGTCGCTTGGGTATCATAGTCAAATAATGCTCGTGCCACATCCAGGGGAACGAATATAAGGTCGGCATCATAGCTGTTTTGCTGCAACTGGAAGATACCTGACACAAACAGTGAGTCCTGCCTGAAGGCTCCCATCGGATTGGCGAGATTGACGCGTCCTTGCCGCTGGGGGGCATAGAAGCGCAGCATGCCCAGGAACTCAGGGCGCACGCTCAGCCTAACGGCCGGGCCTGCTCCTGCCACGGCAAATCTAGACACCTGGTCACGCAGCTTCCACGAGCCGTCAACGATGATCGAGTCCATACCGTTCATCGTGTTGTAGTCATCGGGGACCCCCTTGAGACGCACGGGCATCTGCAACTGGTCATATACCGCCAGTGCCTGGTCTTGAATGACAGGCACAGCCCGTTCCACGCCAGCCACTGTGCTCACGGCATTGATGACGCTATCGGCATCGGCAATCGTCTTGCCCACCGTGGCCGTAATGGCTACCTGCGGATCAAGCATCGCCAGCTTGCCCATAATGAGTCCCCTGAAGCCGTTGAACACACTGAGCACGCAGATGAGTGCAGCCGTTGCCACCACGACGCCGCACACAGCAACAATCGAGATGATGTTCACCGCCTGATGCCCCTTCTTGGACACCAGGTAACGCAACGCTATCTTCAACGGGAGGCTCATTTGTGTTTTTTAGTCCTTAGTTTCTAGTCCTCAGTCCTCAGAATGCGGATGCCAATTCCTAATTCCTAATTCCTAATTCCTAACTCCTAACTCTCCTTGGTTTTGTCCTTGGCCAGGAGCTGGTCGATGTGGTCGATATAGTCGAGAGAGTCATCGATATGGAACTTCAACTCGGGGCAGCGGCGCAACTGATAGCGCACCTGCTGAGCAAGCTGGTGGCGGATGCCGCGCTCGTTGGCGTTGATGTTGTCCATGATGGTCTGGGCATTCTCACTGGGAAAGATGCTCAGGCGCACGTTAGCCACGCTCAGGTCGGGCGAGACACGCACGCTGCTCACGCTCACCAGTGTGCCGCGTGTCTTAGCCGTCTCGCGGCGAAAGATTTCGCTCAGTTCCTTCTGCACCAGGCGGCTGATTTTCTGTTGTCTAGTTGTATCCATGTTCTATAGTTGGGTTGATTTCAAACTGCAAAGGTAGTAAAAAGTCTTTAGACTTTAGGTTTCAGGTTTCAGGTTTTGTGTCGAGACTCCCCAAAAAACACAGTAGGGCGTGCCAACACAACTTGTCGCCGTTGCCCTGCCGTGTTTTACTGATAATAGCGGGGGATATGGAAATATTTAGTACCTTTGCATGCGAAAAATGGGAAAAGGATTTGTCATATCGGCACCTAACAGCGGCTCGGGCAAGACAACAATTGCTCGAGGGCTGATGGCATTGCTAACCCGCAAGGGCTATCATGTCCAGCCATTCAAGTGTGGCCCTGACTATATTGATACCAAGTTTCATGCGGCCGTGTGCGGCCGTCCCAGCATCAATCTGGACACCTTCATGGCCACAGCCGATCATGTGCGGGAATTGTATGCCCACTACGGCAAGGATGCTGATGTGTGTATTGTCGAGGGCATGATGGGCCTGTTTGACGGCTATGACCGCGACAAGGGCTCCACGGCCAGTATTGCCCATGCACTAGGGTTACCCGTTGTGCTGGTGGTTGATGCCAAGTCGGCGGCTTACTCGACGGCTGCCCTCGTCTCAGGGTTCATCAACTTCAGTAAAGACGTGTACATCAGTGGCGTCATCTTTAACCGCGTGGGCTCGGAAAGGCACTACAGGATGCTGCAACAGGTGTGTGATGACCTGGGCGTGGAGTGCTATGGCTATCTGCCCAAGAAAGCCGAGTTGGAACAAGGCTCGCGTTACTTGGGGCTGGACTTCAGCAAACAAGCCGAAAACGAACTCCTTGTTGAACTGCTAGACCAAGAAGTGAGATGGCAACGACTACTAGAACTCTGATTGCCCGCAACGACGAGTCATTCTCCTTTATCTATCAGGAGAACATCGACTCGCTGGCCAACGTATCATTCTTTGACCCCGAGGTTGAAGTGCCTTGCCTTGATGACGTGTCGCTACTGTATCTGCCAGGAGGCTATCCCGAGAAACATCTTGACGCACTGGTACAAGCCGTGGCGACCCGACGCGCCATCAAGGAATATGCCGAGCGAGGCGGACACATCATTGCCGAGTGTGGCGGCATGATGTACCTGTGCCAGAAGATTGTCACCGACGATGGCCAATACCCCATGTGCGGCGTGCTGCCCTATGCCATCACGGCCCGCCAGCAAGACCGAAGGCTCTCGCTGGGCTACCGCCGTTTCACGCTCGACGGTAAGGAATACCGCGGGCACGAGTTCCATTACACACAATTCATGGGAGAGGTACCGCCGTCGGCTTGTCAAGTCTATAACGCTCATGGTGAACCGGTACACACTCCCGTCATCCGTTACAAGAACGTAACAGCCAGTTATACACACCTTTACCAGATAAGAGACATTATAAGGCATCAACATGCTGGCGACCAGCAACAAATGATATGAAGCAGATATATACCAGGACAGGAGACGAGGGCAAGACGAGCCTGCGTGACGGAGTGAGGGTCCCTAAGGATGATCCTCGCATCGAGGTCAACGGACAGATTGACCAGTTAAACGCTCACTTGGGCATCGTTAGGTCGATACTTGGTGATGACCAAGAGAGTGCCCAGCTCATCCTATCAGTGCAGCGTGAACTGATGACGGTTATGAGCCACATCGCCACAACCGAGGGTAGTGTCAACCCCCGTGAGCTCCATGCCACCGAGCTGACCGAGCTACTGGAGCAGGCCATCGATCGTGCTGATTATCAAGGTGGATTTGTCGTGCCTGGAGGAGGCTCGCAGTTAGCCGCATTCACCCATCTGGCACGCACTCAAGCACGCACCGTAGAGCGCCGCTTGTGGTCGCTGCATCGGGTCCACACCGTCGATAGAGCCATCATGGTAATGATGAACCGGCTGTCAGACTATCTGTTCATACTAGCCAACGAGAAAGAATGAATACACTCAAGCGATTACATCCCGTGATGCTGGCCGGCACCGGCAGTGACGTGGGCAAGAGCGTTGTTGCAGCCGCCCTGTGCCGCATCTTCAAGCAAGACGGCTACACCCCTGCCCCCTTCAAGGCCCAGAACATGGCGCTCAACTCCTATGCCACGCCCGAGGGGTTGGAAATCGGGCGAGCCCAAGCCGTTCAGGCCGAAGCCGCTGGCATACCCTGCCACACCGACATGAACCCGCTGCTGCTCAAGCCACAGAGCGACCACACATCCCAGGTTATCCTGCACGGCAAGCCTATCGGCAACAAGAATGCCTATGACTACTGGCGGCGCGGCACGAGTGATATTGACTATCGCCACGAGGTGTGCGCAGCCTTTGACCGCCTGGCCAGCCGTTATAATCCCATTGTCATGGAGGGCGCAGGCAGCATCTCGGAGATCAACCTGCGTGACACCGACCTGGTGAACCTGCCCATGGCCCGCCATGCCATGGCCGACGTTATTCTGGTAGGCGATATCGACCGGGGAGGAGTGTTTGCCTCGGTCTATGGCAGCATTGCCCTGCAGACGCCCCAGGACCGAAGCCTGATCAAGGGCATCATCATCAACAAGTTCAGGGGCGACATGCGTCTGTTTGATGAGGGGCGCAAGATGCTTGAGGACATGTGTGGTGTTCCCGTGCTGGGTGTCATTCCTTATTTCAAGGACATCCACATCGAGGAAGAGGACAGTGTGGCACTGGCACACAAGTCGATGCAAGCCGAGCGCGGCAAGGTCAATGTGGCGGTCGTCATGCTGCGTCACCTTTCCAATTATACCGACTTTGACGCCCTGGAGCACGATCCTCGTGTCCACCTGTTCTATACCAACAACACCCAGGACATCAAGAAGGCTGACATCATCATCCTGCCAGGCACTAAATCCACCCTACATGACCTGTACGAGCTGCGGCGCAACGGCTGTGCCCAGGCCATTATCAAGGCTCATCGTGATGGAGCGACGGTGTTGGGCATCTGTGGCGGTTACCAGATGATGGGCATGGAGGTGCTAGACCCTGGCCATGTGGAAGGTGACATCGATCGCTTGCCAGGCCTGGGGCTGCTACCCACAACCACGACGATGAACGGTGACAAGCAGACGCGACAAGTCACATGCCAGTATGGCCAGGGCTACGAGATTCATCAAGGCGAAACGCATCCTGCGGGCAACGCCCAGCCCTCCCCGCTGCTGCACCTGGATGATGGGCGTGACGATGGCTACATGGTGGATGGCAAGTGCATGGGCACCTATGTTCACGGCATTCTGGACAATGCGCCATTTGTGGATTTCCTATTAACCCCCCACCAGGATAAGATGGCCGAGGGCAATGCTCCCTCACTTGATTATGCAGCCTTCAAGGAAGAACAATACGACAAACTGGCTGCCCACGTACGACAGCACGTCGATATGGAACTAATCTACAAAATTCTCACCAGCAATGATTGAAGGACACGGCGATGACCTGTATCGCTACGACAACATAAAGATAAACTTCAGTTCCAACATCTATAACGGGACTGACCTGAGTGCGCTTGAGGCCTTCCTGGCTACTCGATTGGATGTCATCCGCTCCTATCCCGAGCCATCGGCGTCCTCGCTGGAACAGCTTATAGCCAGTGACTGTGGCATCGCCCCCGACGAGGTACTGGTCACCAGCGGAGCCGTCGATGCCATTTACCTGATTGCCCAGACCTATCGGCATGAGGGCACGTGCCGCGTGATTCAACCCACATTCAGGGAGTATGAGGACGCATGCCGTGTGTTTGGTTATCGGGAACAAGAGGATGGTGCCGTGTGCTGGCTGTGCAACCCCAACAATCCAACAGGCTCGGTCATGCCTGCCGATGAGGTCTTGAAACTTGCAACGCGACACCGATTGCTAGTCATCGATCAGTCCTACGAGGACTACACGCTGGCCCCCTTGATGGCTCCCGCCGACGCCGTGAAGATCGACAACCTCATCTTGCTGCACTCGATGACCAAGCAGTATGCCGTTCCAGGGTTGCGATTGGGCTACATCACCGCAGCTGCCGATATCATCAGCCGCCTGCGCGAACAGTACCGTCCCTGGGCCATCAATGCCATGTCTCTTGAAGCGGGCAAGTGGCTGATAACTCAAGGGAAAACCGCCATACCCGACCTGAGATCCTATCTGGCCGAGACCCAACGCCTGCGTTGGGCACTGAGCGAGATTGACGGCATCGGCACGATGGAGACGAGTACCAATTTCTTCCTCTGCACCATCGAGGGGGTAAGGGCCAGCGAATTAAAAGAGCACTTGGCACGTGAGCATGGCATCCTCATCCGCGATGCGTCCAATTTCACCGGTCTCACGCCACACCACCTGCGCATCGCCACTCAGTCACCCGACGAGAACAATGCCCTGGTCACCGCTATCCGCAATTATGTAACTTCAAGTAACTCGAATTAAACAAATGGCTTCCGAATTGATACTGATTGTGCCGCTGCTATTGGGCTGGTTGCTGGATTTTATCTTTGGAGACCCGTCATGGTTGCCGCATCCTGTCGTGTGGTTCGGTAAAATGATTTCACTGGGAGAGCACCGACTCAACAAGGGCAACCACCGAATGGCTAAGGGGGCCGTGCTGGCTGTTAGCCTCATCTTGATGGTGTTTCTAGCGCTTTGGGGCTTGAAACGCCTGATTCCCATCGCAATACTGTGGCTCATTGTTGATACTGTCATTATTTTCTACTGCTTGGCAGGAACGACACTCATCCGCGAGGTGAGAGAAGTGTTCCTGGCTCTCGACCGCTCGCTTGATGAAGGCCGCAAGCAGGTTGCCCGCATTGTGGGCCGTGACACCTCGCAACTGACGGCCCAGGAAGTGCGCACCGCTGCTCTCGAGACCCTAGCCGAAAACCTCAACGATGGTGTTATCGCCCCGCTCTTTTGGCTCGCCCTGCTGGGCACACCGGGCATGCTGGCCTACAAGATGGTCAACACCCTCGACTCGATGATCGGTTATCGCACCGAGCGATACAAGGAATTCGGGTGCTGGGCCGCCCGCATCGATGACGTGGCAGGCTATATTCCCGCCCGCTTGACCGCTGTGTTGATGGTCATTGCGTCAGGAAAATTATCGCTCTTGAAGTTTGTTTGGCACAATGGCCGTCGCCATGCCAGTCCCAACAGCGGCTTCCCTGAGGCCGCTTTGGCAGGTATACTCAACTGCCGCTTTGGCGGCCCGCACATCTACTTTGGCGAATTGTTTGACAAGCCCTACATCGGCACCAACGATCGCATTTTGACCACCCGTGACATGCGCATTGCCGTTAGAATCAATCGCCAAGCCGAGGTGCTGATGCTTGCCCTGATGCTTGTTGCAATGTTATCACTTTGATTCTGTGCAGTTTTTATCGTTTGAAGAAAAATAGCCCATTGAAAAGTGGTCAAGATTTGGAAAAATGCACTACCTTTGCAAATTAGACAAACAGACCATTTCATAATCCAATGAGTGACAAATATATCGTATCGGCAAGGAAGTACAGGCCCGCGACATTTCGCAGCGTGGTGGGCCAGCCGTCGTTGACGCACACGCTGAAGAGTGCCATTGCCAGCGGTCGCCTAGCGCACGCCTACCTCTTTTGCGGTCCGCGCGGTGTGGGCAAGACGACCTGCGCCCGCATCTTTGCCAAGACCATCAACTGCGAGCATCCCACTCCCGATGGTGAGGCCTGCAACGAGTGCCCGTCATGCCGAGCGTTCAACGATCAGCGTTCCTACAACATCAATGAACTGGATGCCGCTTCCAACAACAGCGTGGACAACATCCGTGATCTGACCGAGCAGGTGCGCATCCCGCCCCAGACAGGCCGCTACCGCGTCTTCATCATCGATGAGGTTCACATGCTGTCACAAGCGGCATTCAACGCTTTCCTCAAGACACTGGAGGAGCCGCCCGAGTATGCGATTTTCATCCTTGCCACTACCGAGAAGCAAAAGGTTATCCCCACTATCCTGTCGCGCTGCCAGATCTATGACTTTGCACGCATCACTGTGCCCGACATCGTTCAGCAGCTGCAATACGTCTGCGAGCAGGAAAACATCGAGGCCGAGCCAGCCGCGCTCAACGTCATTGCTCAGAAGGCCGACGGAGCCATGCGCGACGCCTTGTCCATCTTTGACCAGGTAGCCGCCTCTACCGAGGGGCACATCACCTACCAGAGCACACTCGACAACCTCAATGTCCTGGACTATGACTACTACTTCCGTCTGATTGACACGTTCCTTGCCGGTGATGTCATGCAAGCGCTTCTCATCTACAAGGAAATACGTGACAAGGGATTTGACTCACAATTCTTTGTCAATGGACTGGCGCAACACCTGCGAGACCTGATGGTGGCCAGCACACCCCAGACCCGCCAATTGCTGGAGATGAACGATGAGGTGGCACAGCACTATGGCGAGCAAAGCGCCAAGCTGTCACCTGGATTCTTTTACCGTGCCCTGGATCTGTGCAACAGCTGCGACTTGAATTACCGCAACGCCAGCAGCAAGCAACTGCTAGTGGAACTGACGTTGATCAAGCTCTGTCAACTGGTCGCACCGGCCCAGCAGCAGCCTGTGGTACAGCAGCCAGCTATCCAGAAGGTTGCTACACAACCCGCCCCACAGCAGCAGCCACAGCGATACCCGACCGCACCCACTGCTCCCCAGCAGTCTCCAGCCAGCAGTGCGCCCCCTGTCAGGGCTGCACAACCGGCCGCACAACCGCCTCATCCTGCCCAAGCGGCGGCGCCACGTCCTCTCATCACCACGCCCCAGCCGACCCAGGCCAAGCCCCTGCCACGCGCCACGGGCACAACCTCACGTATCATGGTGAACGTAACGGGATCACCGGCTAGCCAGAAAAACGAGGCAACGGCACCCGCAACGCAACAGCGATTAACCCCCTTCACTGCCGACCAACTGCAAGAAGCATGGCAGAACTATATCGAGCAGCACCCACAGGAGCGAGCCCTGGTGACCACGATGACCTATGCCACACCGCAGCCTGGCGAGAACACCGAGCACTATGTGATGACAGTGGGAAGTCCAGCCGAGCAGAAGAATGTAGAGGAGCACAAGGCATCGCTGTTGAAGTTCCTGTGTGACGCGCTCAACAATGACCGCTTCACGCTAGACATCAAGGTGAGCGAGGTGCCCATCGACACGCCCAAGATCCTGTCGCCGCGCGAGGTCGTAGAACAAATCAAGCAACACAATTCCAACTTCACCCAATTCATCAAAGATTTTGACTTGGGCCTGGCCTAAGTCCTCGCATCAAGCAACCGCGACAACATTACACAACCTGAACAACAGTCGATTACATTTGTTGTTCAGGTTGATTTTTAGTTGTATTGGTTGTTCGGTAAAAATGGACCTAAGGGAGGGAGTTGATCGAGGCCGCCTTGACGGTAAAGAAGTTGTCGCTGCCTGTTTTCAACAGGTTATACTCACCATGGTTGCTCCACGAGGCAGGCTTGTCCTCGATGTAGGTATCCTCGCCCGTATCGTTGTCGATGTAGTTGGCAATACGTTGTTGCCACAAGCGAATGCGTTTCTGCGCCACTTGCCTATCCATCATAGCGTTGCCATCTGCAACCAGGAATTTCAGGTGCTTGATATAAGTGGCCTTGAAATCATCAAACTTGAGTATTCGGGCAATAAGGCGATTGTTATCCACCCCCCAGTGCAGGGGGTCTTGACGTCCAGCGTCATCCTGATTGCCACACCTCAAGGTGGTGCCCAGCGTGTTGTCGTAGTCATAGGGGATAAAGAAGAACTGATAATCATCCAGCCCCTTAGCATTAAAATAGATATAGTAGTTATTGGCGTTATTCCAGTAGTCGTCCCACATGCCCACAGCCACATTGACGGCATAGGTCTTGAGCAACAAGTCCACATCGGTCACTTGCTTGATCCACGTGTAGAACTCGCTATCGCTCAAGTGATTGATCTTGTTCATGAAATCGACCAGTTGTGTACGAGCCATGTCAAACCCGGCCGTCTGAGTCTCAAGGGTATAGGCATGGCGGTCATCACTGTCATCATCATACCAGATGTCACCGTCCGGATTGTTCAGCCCAGCTGCCGCATTACGGCACTTCCACAAGAAACCGTTATCGGAGCCAAAGCGGTCCTTGCGATCCTTGAGGTATCTCTTATCAATGGGCTCCACCAAGCCATACACGCCATAATACACTTCCTTGCTGTCGCCCTGAACATGCAGCCACAAGCGGCAATAATTGTCACGCACAGCCGTCCACACACCGGCACGGCGGAATAACTCATAACAGAAAGGCTCACGCACATACATCGGGTCATCCTTGAACCACTTGAGATGCAGCTTGCGCACGCCCTGAATGGTATGGGCATCGTCATCAACATATTTGCGCAAGTTCACGCCAAAGTGGGCATGGTGCCAATCGGTATGATCACGCTGATGCATCTGTCCGTTCCATCCCTCGGGACGGCGACGAGAAGTGTTGCCCTTGAGTCGCAGGCCCACACTATCGATAACCGTGGTCTCCCCATCCTTGACAAAGGACAGTGTGGCCATCACATACTGGGTGGTAAAAGCATTGGCGTCATACAGCGACAGCAGCCTGTTCCACTCGTCCAAGCTAACCGAGAGATGGACCTCGGGCAGAGCGCCGTCGTCCCACACATAGTCATATCCCTCCTTAACGGGCTTGGGCAATTCACCATCCAGAATGCAATCGATAAGGGCTGTAATATCGGCAATGTTCACCGAATGGTCATAATTGACATCAGCAAGGTGCATTACATCATAGTTGGCAAATCCGCCCAGAATGATATCTATCACCTCAGCAATATCACCGATATTAATGCTGCCATCGCCATTCACATCCCCCACTTGAGGCTCAATCACATCAGGTGCGGGAGGCTCCTGATACTCCTCGATGCTGAATGTGAGCTGCCTCAAGTTGAATGTAAAGGTGTAATCCTTGCCCGAGCCTGTAAACTTGTAAGAGTGGTTATTGTTGTTCTTGCTGGTTGTGTAGTTATAGCCCAGAGCGACCTCCTGACTGCCGCCAGATGCGGGGCAATAACGATAGGATGAATTGAACACACTCCAGTCACTATCCAAGCCATCGGCAAAGACAAACCACACTGTACCAGTGATGTTGACCGTATAGGCGTATCGGCCATCACCCTGATCTTCCATCTCAACGCCGCCTGCGGGATTCCAGTCACCAAAGGGCACGTTCCCGACAATATAGATGGCAGCCCGTGCCGGCAACACTGCCAGCACGAGTGCCACGATGGTCAATAAATAAAACTTTTTCATCTTGAATTTTGGTTATCGGTATTGTATAGAAACTATCGCTTATTCTTCATACCAGGTGGAGTACATCAGGTAGTTCTTGGCGATCTTCACATTAATTTCACTGGCCTGGCTGGGATCGACCATCTTCTTGAATTTCGCCGGGCTGCCTGCCCACAGCTCGTGGGGACCCACCTTGGTCCCACCCAGCACGACGCTACCGGCGGCAATGATAGCCCCCTCGCCAATCTCGGCGTGATCCAGAATGATACTGCCCATACCGATAAGGGCCATGTCACCTATCTTGGCCCCATGGACAACCACATTGTGGCCGATTGACACGTCATTGCCGATTTCGGTGACCGATTTCTCATATAGGGTGTGAATCACCGCATTGTCTTGAATGTTGACACGGTTGCCGATGGTGATCGTGTTCACGTCGCCTCGCAAGACGGCACCAAACCAGATGCTGCAATCATTACCCATTGTCACATCGCCCACAACGACAGCGTTGTCGGCCAGAAAACAGTTTTCTCCAATCTTGGGATCAAATCCTCTTACTTTTTTTATAATGGACATTTTTAGTTGTAAGTTTTAAGTTTTAAGTTGTAAGTTGTAAGTTGTAAGTTTTGTCACATGCGTCTAAATCTCTCTGGTCTTGGTGGCGAGCCATGCAGCCTCGTCGGCATTGAGCAATGGCGTGATGCGCTCGCGCACCATGCGGTGATAGTCATTGATTTGTGCTACTTCCTGAGCGGTCAGCATTGAGCAGTCGATGAGCTGCAGGTCGTAGGGGAAGAGCGTTAGCGGCTCAAATGTCAAGAAGTCGCCAAACTCCTCAGTCTTTTCGGCTTCGACCGTGAGCAACAGGTTCTCGGTGCGGATGCCATATTCGCCCGTCTTGTACAAGCCTGGTTCATTGCTGGTAATCATGCCCGGCAGGAGCTTCACGTCAACCAGATTGGTACGGATGCTCTGGGGACCCTCGTGGCATCCCAGGAAGTGGCCCACGCCATGCCCTGTGCCGTGACCGTAGGTCATCGCCTCCTGCCACAGCGGCATTCGAGCAAGCACGTCGAGCTGACAGCCTGTGGTGCCTACCGGGAACTTGGCTCGCTGCAGTGCAAGGTGCCCCTTGAGCACGAGGGTAAAGTCATGCTTCTCTTGCGGGGTGGGATTACCCAGGGTGATGGTGCGGGTGATGTCGGTCGTGCCGTCCAGATATTGAGCGCCACTGTCCACCAGCAGGATTCCCTCGCCGTGCAGCGTCGATGCGCTCTCGTCGGTTGCCTCGTAGTGGACGATGGCTCCATGCTCCTTGTAACCGCATATCATGGCAAAGCTGTCCTCACGATACAGGTCCTGCTGGGCACGGAACTCCATACCCTTGTTCCACACATCCACCTCATTGATGGTGCCGCTGGGTGCCGTTTCCTCAATCCACTTGAACAGGCGCACCAGTGCAGCACCGTCACGTTCCATGGCACGGCGGAAGCCCTGGATCTGCACCTCGTTCTTAACACTCTTGAGGTCGGCGATGGGCGAACGGAAGAAGACCTTCTGGCACGGCAGGGCATTGGCCAGCGTGTCGCTCACGCGGTTGGGGTCGATGAGCACCACCTCATGCTCACTCACGCGCTCCAGGAAGTGGACGATGTCGTCATAGCTGCGCACCCTCACGCCACAGGCCTTGAGATGCTGACGCACCTCGTCGGTCACCTTATTCTCGTCAATAAAGAGGTCACGGTTGTTCTGGCCGATGTAGGCATAGGCGATGACCACCGGTGTGAATGCGACATCGTTACCGCGCAGGTTCAGCAACCAGGCGATGTCATCCAGGGCCGTCACCAGCATGGCGGTGGCATCGTTGTTCTCAAGCACCTGCAGCAGGCGATCAATCTTGTCACTGGCCTCCTCGCCAGCATACTGCACGCTGTGAACAAAGGCAGGCTCGCAGGGACGTGGCGGACGATTGGGCCATATCTTGTCGGCAGGATAGAACTCGGTGGCCAGCATGAAGCCATTCTCGCCGCAGAAGCGTTCCAACCGGTTAGCATCCTGAGCACTATACAGACGGCCGTCAATAGCGATGACCGAGTCCTCCTCAAGCACCTGTTGCAGCCACTCGTGAATGGTGGGGTCATTGCCCATATTCTCCCTCATCATCACAAATCCGCTGTCCTCCAACTCGATTTCGGCTTGGAGAAAGTAACGGGAATCGGTCCACAGGGCAGCCTGGTCAAGCGTCACCACGGCAGTGCCGTTACTACCCGTGAAACCGCTTATCCAGTCACGGAATTTCCAGTGGTCACAGATGTATTCACTCTGATGCGGGTCGGTGCCAGGAATGATGACGGCATCGACGTTCAAGCGGCGCATTTCCTCGCGCAGCGCTTCAAGGTGCGGAAAAGTCTCTCTACTCATTATAAAATAATCGTTTTTGGGTTCTTTGTATCGTGATGAACTGAACCGCAAAGTTACAATTTTATCATCAACAACAGGGCTTTAAAGTGAGATTATTTATCTTGGGGATCAATAGATTTTTCTTTCTACTGTTGGCGGCTTTCAAACATTAGTATTATCTTTGCTTCGCTAATTAAAAAAACGGACCAAACCATACAAATATATTAACATCAACCGATTTAACCAATGAGAAAAGAAAGGATTATACTCATGAGTAGCGCATTAATCGCAGCATCAGCTGTGACTAGCCAGGCTCGCATCAACTATCCTGACACGCGCCGCGTGGACACTGTAGACAACTACTTTGGCACACAGGTGCCTGACCCTTACCGCTGGCTCGAGGATGACCGCAGCGCCGAGACCGAGGCTTGGGTCAATGCCCAGAACAAGGTCACCCAGAACTATCTGTCCAAGATTCCATTCCGCAAGGATGTGAAGAAGCGCATTACCGAGCTCGCCAATTATGAAAAAATGGGAGCCCCGTTCAAGGTAAAAGATAAGTTCTACTTTTACAAGAACAACGGCCTGCAGAACCAGAGTGTCCTGTTCGAGTATGACAAGGCAGGCAACCACAAGCTGGTGCTCGACCCCAACACCTTGAGCGAGGATGGCACCGTAGCCGTTCAGTCCATCAATTTCTCCAACGATGGCCGTTATCTGGCCTACGTCATCACCCGCAACGGCAGTGACTGGAATGAGATATGCGTCAAGGATCTCCAGGAAGACCGCGTGCTTGACGACCACATCGTGTGGGCCAAGTTCACCGATGCGCAGTGGCTGGGCGACGGTTTCTTCTACAGCGGATATGATGCCCCCGAGGACGCCAAGTCATCCAAGAATGAGTTCCAGAAGGTGTATTATCACAAGTTGGGCACGCCGCAGAGCGAGGACTACGTCGAGTATCAGGACAAGGGTGAGCCCCTGCACTTCCACCAGGTGAGCGTGAGCGATGATGAGCGATACGTCTTCTTGTGGAAGAGTGATGCCGAGGGCAACGACATCTATGTCAAGGACCTCAAGGACCGCAACCCTCACTACGTGCAACTGATTGGCGGCATGAAATATGAGCGCGGGATCATCGGCGTGGATGGCGGCAAGATCTACGTGATGACCAACGAGGATGCTCCCAAGTGCAAGATTGTGACCTATGACGCCGAGCACCTGTCGCCTGCCACCTGTGCCGAATTCATCCCCGAACAGGATGCAGTGCTCACCGGGGCTCAGATGGCCGACCACAAGTTCATTCTCACCTATGACAAGGATGCCTCCAGCCACCCCTACCTGTACGGTGCCGACGGCCGCCTCATCCGCGAGATTGAATTGCCCACTTACGGCTCGGTGGGTTTCTCCAGCCGCAAGAATGCCAAGGAGGTTTTCTATAGCTTCACAAGCTATACCTTCCCTGGTGCCATCTACAAGTATGACCTGGAGACGGGCAAGAGCGACCTGTTCTTCCAACCCAAGGTGAATCTCAAGAGCGAGGACTATGTGACCGAGCAGGTCTTCTTCAACAGCAAGGACGGAGCCCGCATCCCCATGTTCCTCGTCTACAAGAAAGGCTTGAAGCGTGACGGTCAGCGTCCCACCTTCCTGTATGGCTACGGCGGCTTCAACGTGAGCCTCAACCCAGCTTTCACCTACACCCGCACCCTGTTTGCCATGCTTGACTGCGGTGGCATCTGCGCCTATGTCAACCTGCGCGGAGGTGGCGAGTATGGCGAGGAGTGGCACCAAGCCGGCACCAAGATGAACAAGCAGAACGTGTTTGACGACTTCATCGCCGCTGCCGAGTGGCTCATCGACAACCAATACACCAACCCCAAGAAGCTCGCCTGCAACGGTGCCAGCAATGGCGGACTGCTGGTGGGTGCCGTGGTCAACCAGCGTCCCGACCTGTTTGCCGCTGCTGTGCCACAGGTGGGCGTGATGGACATGCTGCGCTACCACGAGTTCACCATCGGCTGGAACTGGGCTCCCGACTACGGTCGCAGCGATGACAGCCCTGAGATGTTCCGCTACCTGCGCGACTACTCTCCCCTGCACAACATCAAGAACGACGGCACCCCCTACCCCGCCATCATGGTCACTACTGGCGACCACGATGACCGCGTTGTGCCGGCTCACAGTTTCAAGTATGCCGCTGAGCTGCAGCATTGCAACACTGGTGACCAGCCCAAGTTGATCCGCATCGACAGCAAGGCAGGCCACGGCCACAGCAAGCCCATCAGCAAGATTATCGATGAGTACACCGACATCCAGTCCTTCATCATGTATAACCTGGGCGTCAAGTACAAGTACAAAAAATAATCAGCCTGCGGGCAATCATCAACTTGAGCAACCCCTTTTCAATACAGGAAATAGCTCATGGCAAGAGAACAGTTTGGAGTCACATGGTGGGGCCAGGAATGGCTACGGTCACTGGATCACATCGACAATGAGAACGGTATTCCTCGCGGCAAATCCTATGCCCGCAATGGAATGGCCCGCAAAGTGACGATCAAGGAGAATGTCATCACCTCCAGTGTGAGCGGCAGCCGTCGCTCACACTACAAGGTGATGATTGTCATGCCCCTTATTTAATCCACCCCGATGCCATTGAGTCCCCAACATATCGACAAGAGCAGTCGCATTGAAGTCTTCTTCTCGTGGCTTGTGGTCTCGCTGTTCAGCGGGTCGATTGTGCTGGGTTGCTTCAAGAACTTCAGGCCATTGAGCTATGACTATGGCTCGTGGGAGATCAGCGACTGGCTCATCAACTATGAGGGCGGCTTCGTCAGGCGCGGCATCCTCGGACAGTTGCTGCTTGAGCTGGAGAAACTGCACCTGTTTGACGTGCGTGTGGCCATCATGGCAATTAGTGCGGTCTTCTCGATCTTGATTCTCTATATCCTGCTGCGCATCTTCAGGAAAGAAGGCTGGTCGTTGCTCATCATTCCCACGGGATTGTGCCTGGGCTACACGTTCCTGAACTTGTGGGGACGTCGCGACCTGCTGTCGTTGACCATGACGTTCTTCATCTTCTTGAGCTACCGCAATGCCCTTTCACGGTCGCGGCAATGGCCCTGGTGGAGTGCGTTCTACGGTCTGTCAATCCTCCAGATTCTTATCCACGAGGCCTCATTCTTCTACACGTTCCCCATCCTGATGCTCCACAATTTCCAGCGGCATCGCATGCGGCAACTCTCGATTACCACAAGTGCCATCAGATGCTTGCTGCTGTTCCTGCCGGTGCTGGTGACGATGGCCATCGTGTGCCTGTTCAAGGGTGACCAGCAGACGGCCGAGACGATTTGGGCCTCGTGGAGCAAGGTGCTGGGCACTTACCAGCCAGATGCCGTCAATGGCTTGGGACAGAGCGTCGAAGCACTGGAATGGGACGCCCGCGAGACCTTTGGCAACCACCTGTACACATCCTATCTGGGTTGTTTCCATCCGTCGATGTGGGGCATTCCGCTCACCTTGTTCAACCTGCTGGTGACCTACTATCTGCTCACCCGCGTGAACAACGTCAAGACGGGCATATATCTGCAACGGGTCATGGACCACGCGACGATGAGCGACATCGTGCTGGTGCAGTTCATTGCGTTGCTACCCATGTACACCGTCCTCTCCTGTGACTGGGGCCGGACCTTGCCATATCTGGTGATTTCGTCGGTATTTTTCTATCACCTCTTCAAGCAGGAGGAGCCCTTGTTCTCACGGCACTTGAACAGGATGTCCGCAAGGTTGCAGGATGCCATCTGGGCCATCAAGCCGTTGAACCTGCCTGCCGTTTACATCCTGCTGGTGTTACTGGCACCTATACCGCGATACCACGTCCCCTTTGACAGTCTGAACACGTTCCAGCAGAAGTTTTGGACCGAAGTCCTCCACATGATTAAGCCAACCTGAAATGAACTACAGCACTATTCCACACATCATCAGCCTACTGCGGCCCCAACAATGGGTGAAAAACCTGTTTGTGTTCCTCCCGTTGTTCTTTGGCCGTCGCTTGTTTGAACTAGACTGCCTGCTGCCATGCGTGTTCATGTTCATGGCCTTCAGTTTAGCGGCCAGCAGCATCTATTGCTTCAACGACATCCGAGATGCCGAGGCCGACAGACAGCATCACGAGAAGAGAACCAGACCCATTGCCAGCGGAGCCGTAAGCCCTCGCACGGGCTACCTGTTGATGCTGCTGTGCATCGTTGTCGCTGCATTGCTGCTGGTGGCCGTTGGACGGTTGAATGCCCGTGCGGCAGTAGCCTCGCCGCTGATTGTGGGACTGTACATTGTGATGAACATTGCCTACTCGATCAAGCTCAAGCAACTGGCCATCATCGATGTGATGATCATCGCCACGGGTTTTGTGCTCAGGGTGCTCGCCGGCGGTGTTGCCACTAGCACCACGCTGTCGCACTGGATTGTGTTGATGACGTTCCTGCTGGCCCTGATGCTGGCGTTTGCCAAGCGACGCGACGATGTTGTGGTTCAAGAGGCTAGTGGCGTGGAGACGCGCAAGAGCGTCAGCCGCTACAATGTTGCCTTCCTGAACATGGTCATCAGCGTGGTGGCCAGCATCACCATGGTGTGCTACATCATGTACACCGTCTCGCCCGAGGTTGTTGCCCGGTTCCACAGCTCACATGTCTATCTGACGTCGATATTCGTTCTCGCGGGCATCATCCGTTACCTGCAGATCACCATCGTTGAGACACGCAGCGGCAGCCCCACCAGGGTGCTGCTGCATGACCACTTCATCCACGGCTGCATCCTGTGCTGGATCACCGCATTCACCTTAATCCTGTATCTGTAAGCGAGACCGCGGTTCAGTCATTGAGCAGGCGCACATAGCCATAGATGCCCGCCTTGCGGTCGATCACGCTATAGTGTCCTGGTTCATCAATGATATTGCAGTCGGAACCCTCCACGGCATGAGCCAGGCTGTCTCGCAGCTCGAGGAACTTGTCCTGGGCCGCCATGCCATCCTTGCAGTGATAGACGTCGCTCATTGCGGAGTCCTCGCTCTGGAATTCAAAAACCACCTGATACTTCATCATCAACTGCCCTATCGGTTGCCGTACATCTCGTCATAGTATCGCTGATAGTCGCCGCTGGTGACGCTCTGAACCCACGCCTGATGGTCAAGGTTCCAGCGGATGGTCTTCTCGATGCCGACGGTGAAGGGCGTCTCGGGGTACCATCCCAATTCACGAGCAATCTTGCTGGGGTCGATGGCGTAACGCATGTCATGGCCGGGACGGTCGGTGACAAAGTGGATAAGGTCATCGTTGATGACGTCGAGGTCACACTTGAGCAGCTGCTGGTACTCGGGTTCCTCACGCATGATGCGTGCGATGATGGCAATGACCTGCTTGACGATGTTGATGTTGCTCTCCTCGTTGAAGCCGCCGATGTTATAGACCTCGCCGACGGTGCCCTGCCGCAGGACCAGGTCGATGCCCTTGCAATGATCCTCGACGTAGAGCCAGTCACGCACGTTCTCGCCCTTGCCATAGACGGGCAATGGCTTTCCCTCGAGAATGTTCTTGATGATGAGCGGGATGAGCTTCTCGGGAAAATGATATGGGCCATAATTGTTGCTGCATCGGGTGATGTTGACAGGCAGGCCGTAGGTCTCGTGATAGGCCATGGTGATGAGGTCGGCACTGGTCTTGCTGGCCGAATAGGGCGAGCGCGGAGCCAGCGGGGTCTCCTCGGTAAAGAAATGGGAGCCGTAGGTCTTGAGGTCGGAGCGGCCCTCGATGACCTCTCGCACGTCGTCACTCACCACGAGCTCGTGAGGCTCGTCATAGTCCTTGTTGAGCGAACCATAGACCTCGTCGGTTGAAATCTGGAGGTACTTCTTGCCTGGAGCGTAGGTGTTGTGACCGTTTGCGTCCTTGCCGGTGAACCATGCCTCGCGAGCACAATCGAGCATGTTCTGGGTGCCCAGGATGTTGACCTCGAGGAAGAGCCTGGGGTTGGTGATGCTGCGGTCGACGTGGCTCTCGGCGGCAAAGTTGACGATGTAATCCACATCGTTGTCTCGCATGATGGATTGCACGAGTTCATGGTCACGGACGTCACCGCGGATAAAGGTGACGTTGGGCAACTCGATTTCGCCCTTGATCGAGGCGAGATTCCCAGCATAGGTCAAGGCGTCGAGGATGATGACCTCGATGTTGTCGCCATACTTATTGAGGATGTATTTCACAAAGTTAGAGCCGATAAATCCGGCTGCTCCAGTCACGAGATAAGTCTTCATATCGTTCAGTAAAGGTTTGATTCAATCGACAAAGGTAGTG
>Ga0247611_10004325_pt1 | contig 19817 bp, 16 predicted proteins | sample 177DNAGHGhighgp2_FD_192422 | JGI IMG/M metagenome (GOLD analysis project Ga0247611, IMG submission 192422) | Sheep rumen microbial communities from Palmerston North, Manawatu-Wanganui, New Zealand - 1770 DNA GHGhigh gp2 | ecosystem: Host-associated > Mammals > Digestive system > Stomach > Rumen...
AGTACCGTTGTAGCGGAAGAACAGGTTCAGCGAATCGCTGTTCTTCGCCGCCTTGACGCTGATCCCGGACAAGATGGCATTGATCCTCTCGGGAATGGCCACGACGAGCATCCTGCCGTCCGTGTCGCGCAGTTCCGACGGCCTGCGGATGGATCGGAGGGTGATGTACGCCCAGTAATGGTAACGGAGCGCATCCCCGATCCGAAGGTCCTTCTCTGCCTCGCCGGCCATGGACTCGTACTCCAGCACCCGCAGCCTGCGGTCCGAGAGCAGCGCCTCCAGCTCGTCCCTGCGGATCCACCGGCCGACATGGTACTTCCGGCCCTCGCGGAGGATGACCCTGGATGTGTTGGAGAGCCTCACGCAGGAATGCAGCGACAGCCTCGTGCTGGTGTGTGACGCATAGGCAGTCCCGGACGTGCCGGTGCGCTGGTCCTCCGTGTGAAGGAAATCGCTGCTGACGGACACGTCGATCCTGCTGCCCAGGGCGCGAAGGGCCTCCCTGTCGGCCTCCTCCAGCGTCCTGCCCCAGCCTTCACCCCAGACGAAGCTGCCGTCCGAGATGACCTCGTCCCAGGTCTGCGACAGACCGGGGACGGAGGCGAGCAGAACCGCCAGGAAAACAGAAACGCACGCTCTTCTCATTGCCTTTCACCCTTCTTCCAGAATCCTTCGTCGATCCAGTCGGAAACCATCGTTCCGTACTTCTCCGCGAGCGCGTTCTCGGCCAGGGCCAGCTCCATGGCATGCCGCCTGGCCCGGGCGGCGGCATCTTCGTCCACAATGCAGTAGGCGCGCGCCGAGAAACGGCCGCCGCTCTCCTTGAAAAAGACCGCCACGGGGATGAGCTCGCCGCGTATGTCCTTCTCCACGAGCCTCTCGAACGATGCCACGAGGTTGTCTATCTGGGCTCCGGAGAGGGAGGATGCCGAAGTAGTGATCCGTCCGCGGATTTCGCCGCCGTTGAGGATGGCGTACTCGTTTGCCGCATTGGCCAGTGACGTGAGCTTGGCGAGGTTCTCGGTGATGCAGGGACCGGACGTGCCGACGATGCTAGTGCAGCCAGACTCCACCTTCTGGAAGTACTGCCGGAGGGATGCGTTGGCCGTCCCGATATCATAGGAACGGTATCCCTCCCTGCGGAGGGATTTCTCGGCAGAGCGGGCCTTCCGTGATGCTTCCTTTGCCGTTTTCTGTGCTGCCTTGACGTCATTGTCGGTGGTTTGTGCAGGGGCGGGTGAGAGCACCGCGAGAGCCGCTGCGAGGATGATGATAAGTCTTTTCATTCGTCTTTCAGTTTTGGTTTCAAAGTGATATACTCCCTTTCCCGCAATTTCTTTCACGGGTAAATGGAAATATCGTCCGCGGTGAAGCGTTCTGAAAGAATCTTCATCGCGCGCGGTATATGGTAGGGTATGAAACGAATGACAGCAGCTTACGTCCTGATGTTCCTCTCCCTCATGCCCCTATGGGGGGAGGAGATAAGAATTGTCGGATTCAGGCGCGACGCCCAGGCGCCGGACGTGTCGGTAAGGGACTTCATCGGGCGCCCCTGCGCCCTCCTCCGGATGGAAACCCCGCTCGAGGGGTGGAGTTTCGAGGCCGGTCTTGACGGGATAGTGCTCGTCGAGGTGGGAAATGGCCGTGTCGACGTGTACGTCCCCGCCTCGGCCACTTCCCTGACGGTGTCCAGGGAAGGGATGGCACCTCTTCGGGGGTGGTCCATCCCCGCGCATCTCCGTGAAGGGGCGACCTACACCATGTCGCTTGAAACGCACCGGCCCCAGCCTGTGCGGAAAGCGGCTCCTCTGCCGGCGCCGAAACCCAAGCAGCCAGTCCCCGTGAGGGTCAAACCGCTCCCTTCGGCGTCCACTGGTTTTCTGCCCTTCAGGTCAGGACCGGACATCTCCGGGAAGGAGTTCTGCCACCACTTCGCTGATGCCTATGCCGGATTCGTGAATGAAGGGGACTACTCGGAAGAGGTCTTTATCGGGCTGAGGTATACCTGGCTTCAGGAACGTTTCGGGCCATACGCCGCTGCAGCGGTGAGTACGGACGGGAGCGGCGCTTTCTTTGCCGGATGCGCCTATAGGGTTACAGATCCTGCGGTTCACACTCTGGACTTCCAACTGTACGGGGGACTGGGACTTGTCTACGGGGAATGCCTCTCCGGAGAGGCGGGAGTGCGCTTTGCGTGGCGGTCCGACAGCCGCGTAAGCCGCTTCGACTTCGGATTCGGCTGCCAGTTCTGGAAGGGGGGAATCGCGCCCACTGTTGAGGTTGGACTGTACATCTGGGGCATCCCGGTGCTGTGTACGCTGGGGCTGGCGCTCGGAGGAATTTGACAAATTCAGCATAAAATGCTATCTTTACGATTGTTTAAGTTCCCAGCCATGAAGATAATACAATCTTTTGAGGAATTCTGCAACCAGTGGTACAAGAAAGCCATGAGCGTTGCAGACATCACCATCGCGAAGGTGGAGAAAAAGAACGGTCCGCTCGGAAAGTCCCTTGATATTGACTCCGTGAAGGCCCTCGGGGTCACATATGCCCTTGAGAAAACCTTCAATACCTACGACATCGACAATGACAGGCATGCATCGATAGAGACATACCTATCCACACTCGTCCGCAACTGTGTCCTCACCGAGCTTGGCAAGGAAACCACGGCCGTAAAGAGGGCCCATGTGTTCGTCAAGCCCAAGGAAGACAAGTACAAGGTGAAGTACAGTACGCTCATGGGCGGAATACCGCAGAGGGGAAACATCGGAAGAATCGCCGAGCCTCATGATTACGTGCAGGCCTATGGATGGGCCGAGCGGAAGGAAGAAGCCCTCGAGAAGCTTGTGGATCTCCTTAAGAAACTCCCTCCGATTGACCAGGTCGTCCTGTCGAACTGGATGAACGACGAGAGGAGCTACCTCGAGAAGTCCATCGATGCCCTGGGCCTGGAGGATTCCAAACGCACGAGGGACATGCTGAGCCTGAGGCGTAACCGCGCCCTGAAGGCATTGAGGGATATGATGGGCGGCAAGCGTCCCAATTACCGCGACATCTATATCCCTGCCGGTAACATGAAGGATGCCGACGGCATGGAAGCCCAGTATTCGGAAATGGAGCGTTCCGACAGGAACTTCGAACGCAGGCGGGAGCGAGCGGCTAAAGCATACATCACCAGGAATATCAACTACAAGTCATTCTCCGAGTCGGCGTACAGCAAACTCATCAAGGAGTAATCACGACCAATGCATACGAACAAGGGAGGCCCCCGAGAGGGAGCCTCCTGCGCTTTTTACAGTGAATTCTGTTCCGGAGCTTCCTCTCCCTCTTCCGGAGAGCCGTAGATATCGAAATCGAAGTCAAAATCCTCCTGCGGCTCGTCTTCCTCGGGGACAGGATCGAGAATCTCGAACACGGTGTCCTTGCATCCCGGCAGTGCATGGACGAAGTCCATCACGTCCTTGGTGCGTTCCTCGTATTCCTCCTTTGTGGCGGCAATGATGGCTTCGCGGAGCTCCTTGCTCACCTTCCTTGCGCCCCTGAAGGATTCGTCCACGTAAGTGTTCCCGGTAACGAGGAGGTTGCTTATGACGCCGAGTGCGTAGATGTCCATCTCGGGATGGAATTCCGCGCGGAGAGGGGTGCATCCTTCCGGCGGAGCGAAATCCGAAGAGGACCCCCTCTCGCCGTGCGTGAGTTCCCGGCCTTCCTCGTCGTAAGCCTTCGAGACACCGAAATCGCTCAGGACGGCGAATCCGTCGTCGTCGATGAGGACATTCTCGGGCTTGAGGTCCAGGTGGCAGGTCCTCTCGCGGTGCAGGATGTAAAGGGCCTTCGCAAGGGGAAGGATGTATTTCTCAATGGCTTCCTTCTCGGGAATCTTGCCCCTATCGGAGACGACGTCCTCGAGGGTCCCCCTGTCATAGTAGTCCATCTCGTAGAACAGGTTGTTCGTCGAAGGGCTGGTGAAGAGGCTCCTGACCCTCCTGATGTGGCTGTCGGGAATGCTTCCGAAATGCATCATCTTTTCGGCCTCCGAGATGAAACGGCGCATCTCAGCGCCCATGTCCCCCTCGTGCTTGATGCTCTCGATGGAGCCGACGATATGCTGCGCCCTGTGGTTCTCATCGCGCTCTGTCCCTTTATCCAAGCGGAAGAAGAACTCCTTCAGCACCACGGTCTCGGCCGGCTTCTCACTGAGGAAGCGATCCTTGTCCGCAAGGTATGTGATGCCGAAGGCCCCGGAACCGAGCGCCTTGCGGATGGTATACGTGACGCCATTGTCCGGATCTTCCACCTCGAACCCCTCGGGGAGGTTGTTACTGTCGAGTTCATCCTTGCAGATTGACCGCATCCTGCCCATGTCGGGTTCCCCGCCTTCGGTCATCGGGCAGTGGATCTTCAGCTCGAGGATCTCCGACTCGGAATGGAGACCCTTACGGGATCGCGTCCAGTCTTCGAGCTGTGAGACCATGTACGGCTTGCGGAGTTCGTTGATGAGATAAGGCGGATAGACGCCCCTCTTGAATTCGAAGGCGAGCCCGTCCCTGAGGATGGCGGCTCCGTAGTCGGCGTCGAAGATGCGTGCGTCCAGAGGCCCGCGGCTGCTGGTGATCAGTGCATCCGAGTTGAGGAAATACCCGGGCTTCCAGATGCCGAGGTCTGCACATTCGCGGCTGTCAGCCCAGAATTTGAACGGGGAGTATCTCTCGTTCGGGTCAATGTAGATCTCGCTGAGGTTCTCGAAGGATCCGTCGGGGAGACCGAAAGAGGAGGAGCATTTCTCAATGCGGGATATGAGCCTGCTCATTGGAATGGTTGCCATGCCCGGGACATCCTCCACCTGGTAGCGGAAGAACTCTCCGATGGAGAAGTGTTTTTTCTTCAAGTCATCGAGCGTGACTCTCCTTGTATGGACGCCTACGTACATCTCGGCCCTTCGGGCCCTGCGGTCGACAAAGAGTGGAAGGCTGTCCTCGTTGAAGAGGTTCACAAGGGCGATCCCCTCATCCGTCTTGCCGTTGTGAATCTCGATCATGACTGCATTGTGACGGCGTGGCAGCAGGATGACGCGTGCGAGCTTTCCGGCCTCGACCACTTCAAGGAACTGTTTCTGCCGACAAGTGATGTCGAAGAAATCCTTCATGTCGGCAAGGCCGATTACGATTCCGTCGGGAGAAAGCTTGTCCTTCAAGTTCTTGAGGACATAATGGAAGGTGACCTCGTCATACTTGCTCTTGGATATCCTGTTGGCCACCACGAGGTCGTATCTGTCCCCGGACGAAATGGCGCCGAGGGCCTTGTCTGCACAGACGCATGTTCCGCGCCTTCCGGTGGTGGCCATGGCTGTCAGTTCGGCCACGGCGCAGATGATGTCGCTGGACGTGCCGCTGAACTCGTTGGTGAACTGGTAATCCGGAAGGAGCGAAGAGACATATGGTGCGCGGGCGAACGGATAGTAAGCCCTCCCTTCCCCATGGCGGAGAAGCGCCGCCTCCAGGGCCGAGACCTTGAAATCCTCGGCTCCCGGGAAGAGCCCGCACTCATTGATAAGCAGGGCCACGATCTTCAGGTACTCCTTTGCGAGGAACTCGGGCTCCACGTTAAGTAGGCCCTGGGCGAAGAGGAAAAGCGCCCTGCGGCGTTCCATGCTTTCGCCGAGCGCTTCATCGTGCAATTGGAAAAGCTTACGTATGGGCTGGATGACGGAATCCTCCTTGTCATAGTGGAGGAGCATGGCGAACGATGTCTTGTCGCCACATTCCCATTTCTCGAGGAGATGCCTTCCGGCCGGGTCGCTCTTGGCCAGCTCCTCTGCGTCCTCCTTCGTGAAGCGCACGAGGGATACGCCCTTCAGGCGCTCTTCCTCACTGGTATACTGGATGGCCTTGGTCCTCGCCCTTTCGCCAATCTCCAGTTCCCCTTCCTTGGCAAGGTACAGGAGGAGGAAAGGCAGGACGGTTTCGGGACAGACCGAGTAGTAGAACTGAACCAGCGAGCGGAAACGCTCGTACCCGTAGGAATCGTTGTCGGTTATCATATCGCAGTGTTAATTATAACTTTCGTGTTGCGCCGGATCTGGACTTCATCCAACGCTCTGATTTACAAAGATAGTTATTTGTGCGATACTTACAGACCTCTGGGCGTGCCATTCTGCAGATTAATGTTTACACATCACCTTCAGATAATCTATATGCTCATCTAATTGAGCGATTGCCTTTTGATTCTTGTTGTTGTAAACTTTTATAGTGTCAATCTTATCGCTTATCTTAGCGGAATACCCCACAAATAGTTTTTCGATGTGGCTATTTTCATTCAGCAAACGCAGTGGCATTAGCTATTTTATCTTTTTCTTCCAATTATTGATTAATCCATCCGAACTGACAATTGTCCCTTTCGCCAACGCATCCTGTAGATCCAGAGACATTACGGAATGCACGGGCTCGTTTGATTCAGAGATCTGCAATTTAGATTTGTATTCTTTAAACTGTTCTTCTGTTAAATCGCCAATTTCGTTCATAAATTCTTCAATATGAAGATTGTTGATACGTTCAATGTCCAGACTGCCGTCTTCTTTCAATAGTGCCATAATCAAACAAGTTATCAAAGGACTTATCAATCTTACTATTACATGGTTCAATTACGAATATAATCTTTTTGCCATATGTAACGTCATCCCTCATCTGAAATGTTGAACCTGCTCAAGTACTTTTCTATGGGGACTCCTCCCTTTCTTAAAATGAAGTCTTCTAAATCACCTTCGATATAAAAAGCAGCATCTTCTATCCTGTTTTTTCCTTCACTAATTGGCTGAGACTTGACATACTTGTCCAGCTCTTCGTAAGACATTTCTTCCCAATTATCATTCAAAGGGACAAAATGTTTCATTTCATTTAATATCTGTTCGTCTTTTATCATCTATTTGGCTTTTCATCGAATATACTAAAAATATCTGAGATTGACAAGGTTATTCATTAACATACTTTTTTAGTTCTATTATCGTCGTTTGGGTTTGTTAGGCTGACTTTATGCTCTCGGCTCCTTGGCGTTTCTTTAGATAGGCCTTGTACTTGAAGATAATCCTCTTGAACCTGCCTCCCAATTTTATATAAGTCGGGTCGTCCTTCCCCTTCACCATCCTCATATATGCCAGCCTTCCCCGGACTTGCTCCACCTCACGCCTTGTGGGGATGCGGCGCTCCATCTGGAACAGGGCCGCCCGGAGGTTCTTGACATAATCCCTCATGACATTCACCTTGCGGTCGACCGAAAGGCCGGTTACTTCCTTGCGGTCGCCGTTGCGGGCAAGCCGGGTCTTCCTGTCATTGAGGGCGAACCCGTTGTCGGAAACTATTGCCGAGAGCTCCCGCATGAACTCCCCGTCCGGGGCATAGAAGCCGTCACCCTCCGTATAACACTGGTGGTTGCTGGAGAAGGTGATGTCATCTGCGTAGCGGGAATAGCTGAGAGCGAACCGGTGTGAGAGTCCTTCAAGGCGGCGGTCCATCATCTCACATGCGATATTCGAGAGGATGGGGGAGGCGGGAGAGCCCTGGGGAAGGACATTGCGGATGCGCCCGTCCTCCGAGCGGACTGGGATGCAGCACAGGGTCGAGATGAGACGTGCCGTCATCGGCTCCACGCCGCTGGCTGCCAGCGCGCCTTCAACCTTAGGCGCCCCTATGCTCGGGAAGAAGTCCTTAAGGTCGGTATTGAATACGTATTTCCTGCCGACGTGGAGGGCTGCGTTCGTGGCAACCGACCTCCCGGGGACGAAACCCATAGCGCAAGGGTGAGGTACATACTCCAGGGCAAGGAGCCTTGCGATGCATGTCTGGATGTCCTTGAGCGTCCCGGTCGGCGCGGTGATCCTGCGCTCGCCGCCGCTCTTCTTCGGGATGGCGAACTCATGGTAGGAACGCTCCCGCTTCCACGCCTGGCGGAAGCCTAGTACGGTGCGGGGTGAGAGATCCCCGATGGCCTGTTCGGTCACCGAAGGTGCTATGTCCCTGACCGCAGCAAGGAACGAGTCCAATGATTCGAAATTCTTCATCATGTCAGTACAAAAATGCAACACGGGGATGCCGCCATTTCTCAATACCAATTCCGTACAGGGAATTGGTGCCGGTGCGAGCACCCGGCGGAGGGGCGAAGGGGTGAACTTCTCTAAATGGAGCTGCAAGCACTGCGCAGCTGCGGAGTTTAGGGCGGTTCAGCCCGAGACCATACGACGGGAGCGCAACACCAGCCCATGTGGAAGACATTGGGTGGCCCTCATGGGCGCGAAAGCGCCCGGTGGGCCGACCTGCCGGTATCAGCAGGCAATTCAAACGGATTGCGGCATCCCTGGTTGCAAAGAACTTTCAATCAATTATACCGGCATTCCAGCCGTATCTTTCAATATGTCCGGAGGAATCTCCGGGATCTTGAACCCGGAAAGTTTCCCGGCGGTCTCCAGCACTTCCGGAGGGGAAACGCATGTGACCGTATGTATGCGGCTCTCCCTGAAGGAGCCATCCCTGGCGGCCGTATGGCGTGAGGAGCGGAAGGAGTCCCGGTCAGGACCGAAGGCGATTCGGTGGAACGAGTCCACTCCGGCGGCCTTGCAGGCCTGCTCCGCAGTCTCGCGGCTGATGTCGAGGGCCGACACGGCGCCCGTTTTCCTGTCCTCCCACCATGCCACCCCGCTTTCCGCGAGCCCATCCTTCAACCTCCGGAGCGCCACGAGCGTCTTCACGTCGGAAGGATGCCTGCCGGTGAGCAGCCCGGGAAGAAATACCGTGACGGACTCCACCCCGTCCGGCAGGGGAGAGCGCGGGACGGCCCCGATGCCGTGGCCGGAACCGAGTTTCTTCCTTCCCGGCTTGGAGGGCTTGTCATGTCCGAGGTCCTCGTGGTGATACCTTACCGGAGCGGGTTCCGCCGGTCCGTACTCCCTGCGGTGGAACCACTCCCTCCTCCCAACGAGCGCCCCTCCGCCTCCTCCCTGCCGGCCGCGCCCTCCGGCGCTGCCGCCTCCGTCACGGTCCTTATCCTTTGGAGGGTCCTCCGGCTGCGGGACCAGCTGTGGCTCCCTCTGCGGCGCATACGGCCTCGGCTCATTTTCGTACCTTGCCATGATTCACTGGTTTTGAAGGTTTGCCTGACTCTGGATAACATGCATTGGTGCTCTCATCCCACAGCCACATCTCATCAATGATCTGTGGAGGGAAGGCCCCGTCCTTGGGGATGTAATCCGGGACTTCGAAGTCGGCGATCCCCTCTCCGGTGATGTCCAGCCCGTAGAACTTCATCCCCTTGGCCTTGTTCGCCCGAATCAGCTCCATAACCTCGTCGCCCACCGGGCTCCATCCGAAGTCGGACACGCAGAGAATGTCCGCGCTGTCGAAGTCCCTGCATTTCGGGAGGTCTTCCGAGAACAGCTCCCGGAACATGCCGTCCTCGTCGTTGCCTCCGTCGCAGCGGTAGATGAGAAAGGATACCAGTTCCCTCCGCTGCCTCCTGAGGCTTTTGACTCTGAAGAGATCGTAGCACCCCGGGTCACCGTACTTGACGATGAGCACCTCGCGGTGCTCCCGTCTGGCAATCATCGTGACGGCCATAGTGAGCGCCCTGGCGATCTCCGAAGGGCGCCCCTCCATAGAACCGCTTCGGTCCAGGCAGATAAGGACGGGGCCCTGGTTGTGTTTTACGGGGACTGTCCCTCCGGAGGAGGCCGAGGCGAAGACCTGCAGCCGTTTTGCCGCATAGTTCCTCAGGAAGATGTCTTCCGTTGCGGGACTGCCGAGCAGGGCGACCTCCGAGGGGAGGACGCTGGAGAGGTCATCCCCGACGGTGATTCCGGCGATGTCAGACTTCGAAGCCGTGAGGAAGTGCCCTCCGGGGAGCATATCCGTGTCGCCGGAGCGGCCGATGATGGCGGCGAACTTACGCAGCGAAGTGGGGATGCTGCGGAGGAACCGCAGCTCGGCCTTCTGTTCGCTCTCGCGGCTGATGCCTCCTCCGAAGTCTCGCTGCTCCCCGTCGGGACGGGGCTGCCGGGTCCGCTCCTCCTCCGGCCCCTGCTCAAACTCCTTCACGGCCTTGTTAAGGTCGTGGGAATGATCCGCATCGCGCCGGGAGTGCCTGTTCTTGGACTTGTCGCCTTCGCCACGCCCCGGCTTCCCATCCTTGTCCGGGTCTTCATCCCCTCCGTCCTCGCCATCTTCCTGCTGTTCGTCATTACCGCCATCCCCGCCCTGTCCCGAGCCCCTTCCGACCAACCCCGCACCCTTGTCCGGGGAACTCTTCCCCTGCACCATAGTGAAGAACCAGCTCTTGAGAAATTGCTCCATCCTGGAAAGGGCATCCTCGTAGTTGATGCCGGGAGAGTCCATCAGCCCTTGGGCGAAGTCCTCCAGGAGGTCGTGGGCATCGTCCTGCCAGGCGCGGGCCACCCGCACGGTCGACTTGAACCGCGGGTCGCACACGGTCCTGACGAGGATCTCCCGGACAAGGTCTCCGCCCTTGGCCTTCTCCCCGATGACGTCCTGGACGTCGTACCCTCCGAGGGATGCCGCGATGCATTCCTCGATGAGGGAAGTGATGAGCCTTGTGTACTGCATTACCTGAGTGTTTTGACCGATTCCAACTTGCCCTCGTACTTGCGCAGTTCCATGCCGAGCGTCCTGTACTGCCCGAGGGGACGGGTGAAGAGGTTGTCTTCCACCTGCGAGGCAAAGCTCTGGATTCGGGACTGCGTGGAGCCGATTACCCCGTCGAGGAAGTCTTCCTGCGCACCGGATGCCGTCACCGCGAGCTTGAGCGGGTAGCTGAAGCTCCCGATGGTGACCATGCCGGGGCGTGTGCTCCGGATGGTGAACTCCGACGGGGCCGGGGTGAGCTCGATGACGTTCCCGTCGGTGAAGCGCCCGTAGCGTTTCTCCTGCCCGAGGGAAGCGTAGTCGGTGGAACGGATGAGCATCGTCTCCCCGGCCGCCTCGAACCCGTAATGGGCGCCTCCGTCCGGGCTCCAGAATTGCTTCGGCCCCTTGTCCCCGTCACCGGTACGGGCTTTCCAGCGGTCCGCGCTGCCGGCCGATGCCGCATCCCTCAGGATGGCGGCCATAAGCTCCCGTGCGATGTCGTCCCGGACCATCACGAGCTGGGAGTCGTTGTCCCAGATGAGGTGCTCGAGGAGCAGGCAGTCGGACCAGTCAACCGTCTTGCGGCCGTTCAGCAGGGCCGACGTGCGGAGGATCCCCACGATCTTCTTCCAGCGGCGGTCGGAGATGTACGGGACGCTTTCCTCCTCGTCCTCCGCATCGTCCGGCTTGACCCCCTTGGAGCGTGCCGCGGCCCTGTCCTTGAGCTGCTCCTGGGCGCGGAGGGCATAGCGCCTGCGCATGGCGTAGAGGAACTCGAGGATGTCTGCCGGGACCTCTACGGAGTCCCGCTCCGAGAGGATCGCCTCCGTCTCGCCGGCAGAGAACTGCTCTTCAGGGGATACCTTGCAGGGAATCTGCGACGCCCCCGTCAGGAGGGCGAAGAAGTTTCCCTTGTCTGTGATGGGATCGACGATGTACCTCACCAGGAACCGGTCCCACAGGGCTTCGAGGCCCTCTCCCTCGGCGGGGAGCTCGTTGGATGCCGCGATGATACCCTTGAGGGGAAGCCTGACGTCCTCGCGGCCGTTTCGGAAAATTTTCTCGTTCAGGGCGGTCAGCAGGCTATTCTGGATGGCTGGGCCCGCCTTCCAGATCTCGTCGAGGAACACCACGTCGGCCGTCGGCAGATAGCCGTCCGTGACCCTCTCGTAGGTGTCGCTGTCCTTGAGCTTGGAGATGGACACCGGTCCGAAGATCTCGTCCGGGGTGCTGAAGCGGCTCATCAGGTACTCGAAACGCCGCGCGTCGCGGAAGGCCAGTGCGAGCCTCCGCGCTATCATGCTCTTCGCCACGCCGGGCAGGCCCAGCAGGAAGATGCTCTCTCCCGCGAGGGCGCTCAGGAGAGCCAGCCCTATGGCCTCCTCCCTTTCCAGGGCTCCCGCGGAGAGGACCTCCAGCAGGCGGCCGGTCTTATTTCTCAGGTTCGTTTCCATCCGTATGGTTGTCTTGTCTTTTCTGTTTTCTCAGTTTCTGGAGATATTGGTATCGGATGGGCCGTCTCATCAGACCGCCCATATAGCCTGCGACCTCCTCCAGCCGGTCTCGGTAATTGTCGATGTCGATGCGGTAGTCGCCCCTGCGGGTGTGGACGATGAGGAGGTCCTCATACAGGGTGATCCCGCGTATGTTGCGAACCCCGAAACGCTGGGTGAGCTGCTGCATGGTGACCCGGTACAGGATCTCCGGAGCCTGCTCCGTGGTCCAGTCAAAGAACCCCGGGACCCTCTTCCAGATGTCATACTGGTAGTCGCAGCAGATACGGTCCGGCCACGCCTCGCGGTAGAAGTACAGCACCGCGTCGGTAATCTCCTCCGCCTTCTCGCGGATGCCTTCGTCCCCGAACAGCTTGTTCGTGACCTTCCATTCCAGGGGACAGACGATGGTGAGGCGGTAGTAGGACGCCCTCACCTGTTTCATCTGTCCGGGGTTCTTGCGGTCCTCCTCCGTCAGGGGTTCCACCCACTCCACCTCGGGCCGCAGGCCCGTTCCGGCGAGCCTGTCCGCAATGACTCCCCGAAGCCACAGTCCCCATTCGGCCTTTGCCTGTTTGTCCTGCTCTGTCATCATGCCGTGCTATCTGAAAGGTGATACCATCTCAAGGACGTCGTCCATCGAGAGCTTACCGCTGTAGGCCGTGCCGTCCAGCATCTCGTCGGAGAGGTTCTGCTTGGTCTCGTGCAGGCGCAGGATCTTCTCCTCGATGGTATGCCGGGAGATAAGGCGGATGACCGTGACGGTGCGTTTCTGTCCGATGCGGTGCGCCCTGTCCATGGCCTGGTTCTCGATGGCGGGGTTCCACCATGGGTCGAGGATAATGACGTAGTTCGCCGCCGTGAGGTTGAGGCCGAGGCCGCCGGCCTTGAGACTCGACAGGAACAGGGGACAGTCCCCGTTCTGGAACTGTTCCACGAGGGTCTTCCGCTCGTCGAGCTCCGTCTGCCCGTCCAGGTAGAGGTAACGGATGTGCCTGCGGTCCAGCACCGCCTTCACTTCGGCGAGATAGGACGTGAACTGGCTGAAAACGAGGACATTGTTCCCGGGAACGGCCGCAATCTGGTCCAGAAGGCCCATCAGGGCCTCGGTCTTGCTTGAGCCAAGCTGCCAGTCGTCATAGATGAGCGAAGTCGAGCAGGCTGCCAGGCGCAGGCGCGTCAGCTCGGCGAGGAACTCGATCTTCGCCCCGTCCTCATGACCGGACTTTCCCTTGCGGGAGCCGCCGGCCTTCTCGCTGATGCGGTCCTCGACATACTTTCTCGTGGCCTCATAGACCTGCATCTCCTCCTCCGAGAGCTCGACCATCTGCTCGTAGACGATCTTCTCGGGAAGTTCGTCCAGCACCTCTTCCTTGGTCCGCCGCAGGATGAACGGCTGCACGAGGTCACGGAGCATGTCCCTGTTCCCTTCGTCCAGTTCGCCGTGCAGGTATTTGTATTTGAATTCGTTCCAGTCCCCGAGCAGGCCGGGGTTGATGAACTGGAAGAGGTTCCATAGCTCGCCGAGATGGTTCTGGATGGGAGTGCCCGTGAGGATGAGGCGGCTCTTGGCGTTGAGGTCCATCGCGGCCGCGCTCACGCGGGTGTTGCGGTTTTTGATCTGGTGGGCCTCGTCGAGGCACACAACGTTCCACTGTTTGCCCGCAAGCAGTTTGCTCTCCGTGCCCAGCACGCCGTAGGTGGCGAGGATGAGCTCCCCGGGACCGGCGGCCGCGATGCAGTCCTCCCGGTGGTTGACGTCGTTCAGGACCGTCACCTTGAGGGTCGGGGCGAAGCGGACCGCCTCGATGTCCCAGTTGGGGACGACTGACTTCGGGGCGACGACGAGCGACGGCCCCTCGGAGGCCTTGCTCAGGATGAAGGCGAGGCTCTGCAGGGTCTTCCCTAGGCCCATGTCATCTGCAAGGCATGCGCCGGCACCCCAGGCGTCCAGGCGCTTCATCCACACATATCCCTCCTTCTGGTAGTCACGCAGTGTCGCCTTCAGGGTGGAGGGGACCTCCGGCGTGGTGTCGTACGCCTCCTGCATCCTGGCTAGGAGGGACTTGAACCCCTCGTCCATGCTGCCCCGCAGGCCGCCCTCCTCGCCGAGGACCTGCGCAAGCTGGCCCACGCGGTAGACCGGCACGACGCGGCTCTTGCCGACGTGCCCCGAAAGCATGTCGTCGACGGCCTGCAGGTGCTTCTGAAGGGTCTGGGTCATGCGGACATAGTCCCTGTCCCCGAGCTTGATGAATCCCTTCACGTCGGAGGACCTCATGGCCTTGAGGATCTCCACGAGGTTGTATTTGTCCTTCCCGATGGTCACGTCCCCCTCGACGGCGAACCACTTGATGTCGGTTTTCACCGTGATGTCGATGTCGCTGCCCTTGAGGTCGCCGCGGAAGCGGAGAGCCCGTCCCTCCGGCCATTCCACGAAGCACTTGTCCCTGTGGTCGTATGCCCAGGTGAGCACCCCGAGAAGGGATTCGCTCGCGTAGATGTAGAAAAGGCCATCCTCGTCCGACTCGAGGTTTAGCTCCAGCTCCAGGTGGTCGCGGAGCTCCGAGTAGTTGTCGTACTCCTGCTGGAGGTCCCTCCGGATGAATCGTGGCTCGCCTCCGGTGTCGTCGTAGACGTCCTCCGCGCCGCGGCCGGGTTCGCACCGAAGGTCTCCCTCCTCGTAGGGGGCGGCGGTGACCTCCATCCGGTATCCCTGGTCGTCATCGGGGATGGGACTGATCCTGAGGTCCAGGCGTGTGCTGCCCCGCAGCGTGGGGATGATCGCCGTGCCGGCGAGGCTGCTCCGCACCTCGATGATGTCTTTGAGGGACTCGATGGTCTGCCGCACGGCAGGAAGCGCCGTGGCAGGGAAACTCCCGACGGAGAGGAGTTTTCCGAGGATGTCCCGCTGGATGGGGTTCGCCGTGATGCACGTGTAACGGCCCGCATTGCGGAGTACGGACACCGGAGGGACGGAGCCGTTCACGCGCCGGACATTGGACGTCACCTCGATCGTTCCGCCCTTCCCCGTGAAGGCGACAAAGGGGGACTCGTTCTCGATGGGAAGCGGGGTGTAGGGCTGGCGGTAGTGCTGCCCGGTGAACACCCTTCCCGTCCCGGCCATGATGGGGATGAGCACCTCGGTGTCAGGACGGTCGATGACCTTCGATGCGAGAGCCCGGGAGAGCTTCAGGTCCGTCATGTCCATGGCGTCATACCCTCCGCCGAGAAACGTCTGTCTCGACAGGAGCCTCTCTCGGGTCCAAGCCTCGCTGCCGGCGTCGCGGCTCTGCTCGATGATGGCGGTGATCCATTTCTCGTCGACGAAATAGATGATGCGCTTTTCGATGGTTTCCTCATCCTTGGATGAAGAGACGAACTCCGACAGGTCCGTGAGGGCCATCTCCCAGGTCTCCTTGCGGGGGACGGTGCCGACGGCGCCACCTCCGCCGAAAAGGGCGGAGAGACGCTGCTTCTCCTCGCTCGTGGTAGGCAGGAGGGCGGCCATCTCGTTGCGGAGGATGGCGATGGGGGAGAGTCCTAGGCCCTCGAGCCCGAGCTGCCGGAGGGTGAAGTCCGAAAGACGGAAGTAGGCGGCGACCATCTGGGCGAAACGCTTCCCGATGGCGGTCCCGTCCTTGCTCAGGAAAGTCTCCAGCTCTTTTTTTACCAGTTCGGAGCAGTTCTTTTCTGATGACTCCATGTAGGTCAGGAGCGTCTGCGTGGGGGCATGGGACGCGGAGAAACGGAAGGCGCTGCTGCGGGAGAGCCTGTCGATGAGGCGCTCGTCCCGCTGGCTGTGGTACTTGCGGCGGTCGCGGAGCAGGCACAGCGTGTACATCCAGGTAAGTATGCGGTCCGGGAAGACCCCGTCATTGCCCTCGGGTACGAGGTCGCGCCCTCGGAGGAAGAGGTCCATCGCTTCGGGAAGGTCACCCCTAAGGAGGGCTGCCGTGGCGCGGATCCCCATCCCCCACATGGACGGCCGGTCATCTTCGGTGTCAGGGACGGCACCGGTCAGGAAGTAGCGGTACGCATCGGCCCTGCCGAGGACGCCGTCCGGGCGGGTCAGCCACGAGGTGGCCATCCTGCGGACGTCGCCGATGAGCTTTTCGGTGATGGTCTCGTCCTTGAGGGCTTCCAGAAGGATGCTCTCGAGGAGCCGCTCCGCCTGCCCTTTCGGGAGGGCGCCGAGGATGGTTTCCCCGTCACCGCCGCCTTTTATCACCGGGAGGAAGTACATCCATGTATTGCCGCCGGAAGGGTAGCGAAGGCGGGAGATGTCGCCGGGACGGCCGCCGGCGAGGCACTTGGCCGCCTCCCAAAGGAACGCCTTCTCGTCTGAACGGTACCGGGTGACGCTCTCGAAGACCGGGCCCCAGTCGGGGTAGTTCCGGATGAGCGGGACCGCGATGCGGAAGTAATCCCCGGGCCTGACGGAGGACTCCTGGAGATAGCCTTTCTCGTTGAGGGTCTTCCGGTCCTTCTCCGAGCGACCCTTCGCCAGGGAGAATTTGCCGTCATACATCGTAGCGGTCCATGGGTTGGGCGGGTAGGATCCGTAGTAGGCGCAGAAGCCCAGGAGCCTGAATTCCCTTTCATTCAGGTCCGGAAAAGCCTCTGCGATCTCGGGTACGGGTATGGGGTTGCGGGTCTTGCTCATCATCTGCAAAAATATGTGGCTTTACTGCCAAAACCTGGCATCCTGCCGGAAATTTTCATCGGTATTGGACGAGCCTTTCGCGGACGCTCTTGCGAGCCATTTTGCGTATGGCCTTCTCCTTGATCTGCCGGACCCGTTCGCGGGTCAGGCTGAACTCGTCGCCGATCTCCTCCAGCGTCTTCTCCGGGCATCCGATGCCGTATGCCCTCAGGAGGATGTCCCGTTCGCGGGGTGCGAGAATCCTCATCACGTCCTCCAGGTCACTTCGGAGCGACTCCCTGCCGAGGGCCGCGTCGGCCTCCTCCGCGGATGTGTCCGGGATGACGTCCAGCAGCGTCCCGTCTCCTTCGTCGTCAAAGGGGGAGTCGAAGGAGAGGTGGCTTCCGGAGGAGCGGAGCACCTCGCCGATTTTCTCTGGGGAGATGTCAACGAGTTCGGAGAGCTCCCTGTCGGTGGGCTCCCGTTCGTTGTCCTGCTGGAAGGAATTCCGTACCTGGGAAATCTTGTTCAGGAGGCCGATCTGGTTCAGGGGGAGCCTCACCATGCGTGACTGGTCGGAGATGCCCTGGAGGATGCTCTGGCGGATCCACCATACGGCGTAAGAGATGAACTTGAACCCGCGTGTGGGATCGAACTTCCATGCGGCCTTTATGAGGCCGATGTTCCCTTCGTTGATGAGATCGGACAGGGCGAGCCCGTGTCCCTGGTAGGTCTTGGCTACGCTGACGACGAAGCGCAGGTTCGCCTCGACCAGGCGTTTGACGGCGGAATCGTCGCCGGCCTGTATGCGTGCGGCGAGCTCGGACTCCTCCTCCGGGCTGATCCTTTCGCAGCGGCTGATGTCCGCAAGGTAATGGTTGACGGCCATGTCCCGGGCCGTCACTGACTGTGTTATCTTGAGTTGTTGCATAATCGTATCCTTATATACTTTGAAGGTTCAGACTCCTTTCAGGTTGATTTTTGATTGCAGCCGGTAGAGCACCCTGCAGGTCGGCATGACGGCCTCCAGTATCTCTCCGGTAGGTTTATACGCCGAAGGGGACTCGTCAATGGTCTCCGGGCAGATGCAGGTCGAGTAGACGCCCCGCATTTCCTCCTTGTAGCCTTTCATCCTGAGCTCCCGGCGGGCCTGGGTGCGAGACATCCGGCGGCCCGAGCCGTGCGGCGCGGAGCAGTTCCAGTCCTGGTTCGAGAGCCCCTCGCAGATGGCGATGCCGTCCCTCATGTTGAACGGGATGACGATCAGGTCGCCAGCATCGGCTCGGATGGCTCCCTTGCGGAGGACCATGTCAGAGAAATCCACGTAGTTGTGCACCGTGTGGATGACCCCGTCAACCTTCGCTCCGCATATCTTGTGCATGATCTCCGCTGCCTTGTCCAGGATGACCTTGCGGTTGTACTTCGCATAGGCCTGGGTGATGACCATGTCCGTTAGGTATCCGCGCATGGCCTCGCCCCTGAGGAACCCTCCGCCTGCCTGTGCAACCTTGTTCCAGCGCGAAAAGACCTTCGCCCCAAGGGAGCGGGATCCGGTATGGACGGTGAAGGCCCAGCGCCCTTCCCCTTCCTCGTACTCGAGGAAGTGGTTGCCGCCGCCGAGCGTACCGATGGACTTGAAGAAGATGGCCGGCTGAATGCCGACCGTGCGCAGCCATCTGAAGACATCATCGTCGCTGTTCCATTCGATGATGTCGATGCGCCCGCCGGAAGACTGGTAAGCGCGGTTGAGTTCCTGCCTCATGAACTTGAGGAAGGGCTTCATGTCGAACTGTCGCGTACTGTGGATGTCCGCCCCCAGCGGGACCGCGGAGCGCAGGCGGTGCTCGAACAAGGCGTAGTCCTTCTCCGGCAGCGGGCGGTCGAAGATCTCAGTGTCGATGCCGCAGCCGATGTCCAGCCCGACATGCTCGGGATTGACGCATTCGTCCACCCTGCACGTGAACCCGATGACGATGCCCTTCCCCGCGTGCACATCGGGCATGATGCGTATCCTGGATCCTTTGAAGGCGGGATGGTCGAGTATGTCCCTGACCTGGTCCCTGGCGGCCTGGTCAATATCGTTCGTGAGGATCTTGCAGTCCCTGCAAGAGGCCCCGGCAAGTTGTAATGTTTCCATTCTTTTCCTTGTGTATTCAGGATGTTATACCTGCCTTTGGTCGGAACCTTTCACCAAGAATGCAGGAATACTGACTCCAGGCATGAAAGGAATAATTCCCTCAGAAGTATATGATTGCATGAGATTAGTGTTCAATTTTCCGGATGCACACTCTGACGATGCAGCAGAAAAGCGGTTTGCAGAAGACAAAAGGCAGCAGATACGGACCATGGTGAAAGCGGGGTTCCCCGAAGCCCCGGAGGGGGAGGCATCCCGGCCGCTCCGGAACGGGGACACCGTCGCCATGACCGTGGCGGGGATGAGGTACGAAGCCGTTGTGTATTTCAACAGGGACTTTATGCAGGTCTCCCTGACGGCCCCCTACGAGGTGTCCACGGGATTCAGGCTCGGACGCAAACTGGCTCATATGGCGAGATACGTGAGCCCTGAACTGACCCTCGGGGACGGTTCGTGCGAGGCCTCCCCGGCAGGGGTCGCCAAGGCATGGGAACGCTTCGGAGACCTGTGCTGCGATGTCATCCTGGTGCACATGGAGAGGGAGGCGCTCGCGGCGAAGTATCCCGCCTACCTGCAAAGGGAGAAGGAAGTGCGCGCACGCGAAGAAGAGCTGAGCCGTCCCGTGCTGGCCCGGATCGAGTCCCTGCGGAAGGAGAAGACCGCACTGAAGCGCCTTTTCAAGGACGGCGGAATCAGCGAGAAGCAGTACAAGGAGCATCGCTCTGACCTGATTGGGATGATTCATGGGGAGGAGCGGAAACTCCTCCACGAGGATGTCTTCGGAAGAGTCTTCGGTGACGTGCTGGACCTCCTGCAGGCCGTGTCCGATCCCCGTGAATTCATTGCCGGGGTGGCGAGCGGGAAAATATCTGCCGTTTCCGTGAAAGAATCCGCTGCCCCTCCGGTATAGACACCCGAAA
>Ga0247611_10004326_pt1 | contig 19817 bp, 16 predicted proteins | sample 177DNAGHGhighgp2_FD_192422 | JGI IMG/M metagenome (GOLD analysis project Ga0247611, IMG submission 192422) | Sheep rumen microbial communities from Palmerston North, Manawatu-Wanganui, New Zealand - 1770 DNA GHGhigh gp2 | ecosystem: Host-associated > Mammals > Digestive system > Stomach > Rumen...
AACGAGATATGGATGAATATCAACGAGATAAAAATTTAGTAAGAGTATATGATGCGCAGAAAAGAAGAGATGCTGAATGGGATTCTTTATTTAGAGATCTTTATAAAGATAGAGACTTATTAAATGAAGAAAGACAACAATTTGATGAAGAAAGACAACAATTTGATGAGGATAGACAACAATTTGATGAGGATAGACAACAATTTGATGAGGATAGACAACAGTTTGATGAAGAAAGACAACAGTTTGATGAAGAAAGACAACAGTTTGATGAGGACAGACAACAGTTTGATGAGGCTACAAAAAATATTGAGAATAAAATTAATATGATGGTTCATGTTTTATGTGACACTGGTAAAAGTATTGAAGAAATATCTAATTATTTGGATTTATCTGTTGACGAAGTAAATGAAATATTAAATAAATAATTTTTATTAAACAAATGAGTTTTACTTGTTTGTTTTTTGTGTTAAAATTAATATTGTTTAGGAGGGATAATTTGTATATTGATGTTTTAGTTGAATTGAAGGCTAAAAAATTGGATAAGACTTTTACTTATCATGTTCCTTCTAAATTTATTGATAGTATTTCTATTGGTAAAAGGGTTTTAGTTCCTTTTGGTAGACAAAAGTTAGAGGGGTTTATTATTGATATTAATGATTCTAATAGTTTTGATTATGAGGTTAAAGATATTATTGATGTTATTGATGAGGATGTAATTATTAATGATGAGATGATGTTTTTGGGTCGTTATATAAAAAATAAAACATTATGTACTTTAATTTCTGCTTATCAAACTATGTTGCCTAGTGCATTAAAAGCTCATAAGGATTTTGTTGTTAAGAAAAAGTATGATACTTATTTGACTATTTGTTCTGATGAAATACATGATAATATAAAGTCTGATAAACAGAAGTTAGTTTATGATATGTTATGTAATAGTGAGTTTGTATTGAAACGTGATTGTGTTTCTATTTCTAGTTATGTTGTTAAGAGTTTTATTGAAAAAGGATATATTAAAGAGATTAAAAAAGAGGTATATAGAAATAATTTATCTGATATTAAAGAGGAGTCTAATATTGTTTTGAATGATGAACAAAGATTAGCTGTTGATAGAGTTATTTCAAGTGATGGTTTTAAACCTTATTTGTTATATGGTGTTACTGGGAGTGGTAAGACTGAGGTTTATATGCATATTATTGAATATTATTTAAGTCTTGGTAAGGAAGCTTTGGTTTTAGTTCCTGAGATTAGTTTAACTCCTCAAATGGTTTTAAATTTTAGAAAGCGTTTTGGTACTTCTATTGCGATATTGCATTCTGGTTTGTCTGATGGTGAAAAGTATGATGAGTATCGTAAGATATTAAAGGGTGAAGTAAGTATTGTTATTGGTGCGAGAAGTGCGATATTTGCTCCTTTAACTAATTTGGGTGTTATTATCATTGATGAGGAACATTCTAGTACTTATAAACAGGATAGTACTCCTAAGTATAATGCGATTGATATTGCGATTTTTCGTGGTAAGCATCATAACTCGCCTGTTGTCTTAGGAAGTGCGACTCCTAGTATTGAGAGTTACACTAGGGCTAATACGGGTGTTTATGATTTGATAACTCTGAAGAATAGGGTTAATAAGAATTTGCCTGATGTAAGTTTGATTGATATGCGTGATGAGGTAAAAGCTGGTAATAGAGTTTTTTCTTCTATTTTGACTAGTTCTATTAATGATAGATTGGGTCGTGGAGAGCAGGTTATTTTACTTCTTAATCGACGTGGTTTTTCTACTATTTCTAGTTGTAGTGATTGTGGTTTTGTTGACAAGTGCCCTAATTGTGATATTCCTCTTGTTTTTCATAAGAGTTCTAATACTATGAGATGTCATTATTGTGGATATGGAAATAGTAAGAAGTCTGAGTGTCCTGTTTGTCATAGTAAGTCTCTTAATGATTTTGGTATGGGGACTGAGAAGTTAGAAGAGTATGTTAAGAGTAATTTTCCACTTGCTTCTGTTGTTCGGATGGATGTTGATACTACTAGTAGAAAGGGATCTCATGAGAGAATTATTGATGATTTTCGAAATTTAAAATATAATGTTTTAATTGGTACTCAGATGATTGCAAAAGGTCTTGATTTTCCGAAAGTTACTTTGGTTGGTGTTATTAATGGTGATGCTTCTTTATCTATTCCTGATTTTAGAAGTGGTGAGAGAACTTTTCAATTACTTAATCAGGTAGCTGGAAGAGCTGGTAGGGCTTCATTACCTGGCAGTGTTATTATTCAAGGTTTTAATATTGATCATTATAGTATTTTATGTGCGAGTAGGCATGATTATATTTCTTTTTATAATGAAGAAATGAGAATTCGTAAATTACTTAAGTATCCGCCATTTTATAATTTATGTTCTATAAAGGTTAAAAGTAGTTTTGAGGATAAGGCTATGCGTGAGGCTAAAAATATTGTTAATTATTTAAGGGGTTGTTTGGATTCTTCTAATATTATTTTAGGTCCAAGTGGTAGTAGTAAGATTAATAATATTTATAGTGTTAGTGTTATTATTAAGTATAAGAAGACTGATGTTCTTCGCGATAAATTGGTTTTTATTAATGATAAGTATATTGATGTTAAGGATGTTTTAATTGATATTGATTTAAATCCTTATAAGATATAAAATATTATTTGGAGGTTATTTATGAAAAGATTTTTAAGTTTATTAATTACTTTGTTTTTAGGTTTTATTGCTTATTATGTTTTTTTACCTGCTATTAATTTAAGTAGTTTTGCTTTTTGGATGTTTTTGGTATTTTTAATTTTTATTTATTGTTTTTCTAATTTGTTTTTTTGTCTTGATTTTAAGACTGGTAGTATTTTTAAATTGGGGTTTGATTATAAAGTTTTAGCTGGTTTTATTATTATTGTTTTTGGTGGAATATTTTTAGTTGATATTGTTTTATCTCCTATTTTTAATGCCAGAAGTTATCATAATCGAATTAGTGTTTTGGAATCTACTGAGTTTGTTAATGATATTGATGAGGTTGATTTTAATTCTTTACCTCTTATTGATAAGGATTCTAGTCAAAAGTTAGGTGATAGGGTTATGGGACAATTGCCTGATTTAGTTTCTCAATTTTATGTTTCTGACATTTATACTCAAATTAATTATAATGGTAATGTTATTAGGGTTACTCCTTTAGAGTATGATGGAGTTATTAAGTATTTCTCTAATATGAGAAATGGTATTCCTGGTTATATTTCTGTTGATAGCGTTAGTGGTGAGGTTAAGTTAGTTAAGTTAGATAGTGGTATGAAGTATATGCCTAGTGCTTTATTTGGACATGATTTATATAGAAAGTTAAGGTTTTCTTATCCAACTAAGGTTTTTGGTGATTGGTCTTTTGAGGTTGATGATGAAGGTAATCCATATTGGATTGTTCCTACTATTAAGTATAGTGGTGTTGGTTTAAAAAGAGATGTTAGTGGTGTTGTTATTTTGAATCCTATTGATGGAAGTTCTAATTATTATGATATTTCTAATATTCCTACTTGGGTTGATAATGTTTATAAGGCTGATGTTATTTTGGAACAGGTTAATGATTGGGGTAAGTATAAGAATGGATTTTTTAATTCCATTTTTGGCCAAAAAAATGTAGTTGCGACTACTGAGGGTTATAATTATATGGCTATGAATGATGATGTTTATTTATATACTGGTATAACTTCAATTGTTAATGATGAGTCTAATATTGGTTTTATTTTAACTAATATGAGAACAAAGGAAACAAGTTATTATGCTGTTCCTGGGGCTGAGGAGTATTCTGCTATGGCTTCTAGTGAGGGACAGGTTCAACAAATGGGATATGTTTCTACTTTTCCATTACTTATTAATTTGAAGGGACGTCCTACTTATTTGATGAGTTTAAAGGATAATGCTGGTCTTGTTAAGATGTATTCTTTTGTTGATGTTGTTGATTATCAAAAGGTTGTTGTTACTGATTCTTCTTTAGGTATTCGTGAGGCAAGTCGTGCTTATTTATCTAAGATGGGATTTGATGATGTTAATTTAGATAAATTAATTATTAAGGATATTACTATTGCTTCTATTAGTTCTTATAGTATTGATGGTAATTCTGTATTTTATATTACTGATACTAAGGAGAAAAAGTATAGTGTTAATATAAGCATTAATAGTGATGTTTTACCTTTTCTTAGTGTAGGTGATACTGTAAGTGTTGGCTATGCGAAAGAGGAAGATGTAATTAAGGTTTTGGAATTGAAATAGTTTAAAAAAATATAGGTTTTGTTTGACCTATATTTTTATTTTTGATTTTTTATATCTTTAACTTTTTAATTTCTTCTATTGTTAAACCAGTTATAATAGAAATTGTATTAATATCAATGTTTTGTTTTAATGATTTTTTTGCTATCTCAATATTTCTCTCGTTAATTCCGATTTCTTTACCTCGTTCTTCCGCATCTTCTAAAGCTAACTTATTACAATACTCCTCAAGTTCACGCTTTTCAAGTTCATCCATAAGTATAGAGTTCTGACTAATATTTTTTAATTCCTCTAATGAATCCATTAATATCTCATCTCCTTCAACTAAATCCTCTAAATCACTTATCTTATCAAGTGTAAAGAATTTAAAGTATCTTCCAATCTCATTATAACATGAATTATCTATATTTTTCAAGTTAACATGGAATTTAATAAATTCATCTGTTTCACTTTCATACTTTCCGCTAGAAATATCAACTAACTTAGTTTTAGTAATTAATAAATCATTCTTAAAAATATTATAGTTCTCTATACATATCTGATAAAACACATAATCATATTTCTCATACTTTTCACCAGACTTATGTTGATTACCTGCAAACTTGAAAGCAGTTCTCTCATTCTTTCTTTTATTAAGATACTTATTATTAGACATCTCAACATTTATAGTTAATCTATCTATATCAACAACAATATCTTGATCATTAAAATGAATACCAATATTATCATTAGGAACATTACTATCAACAATCCTCATATTATTAAGTAAAAAATCATAATCAATATCAGTAGTAACACTAATAATTTTAGCTAAAAATCTTCTATTTTTCCCTCTCCTCATAAAAATCCTAAAAACCTTATCATCAGTAAGTGGAACAACATATCCAGGTTTTGGTGGATATTTAAACTTAACACCATTTTTTTTTAACATATCTTTATGACTAATCATATAAACCTCCATTCAAGAGAAGATGTGGGCCCTAAATCTCCTCAAAAAACACTATAACAAAATGAGTATTTGGGGTCAAATGAGTGATTTTCAAAATCTGAACACTTATTTTAACAGAAATTAAAAAAAATTCGGGGTTTTAACGAATTTCTGTAACAAAAACCTTGCAGATTTTTAAAAAGAGGTAAATCGCAAAAAAATTCTTTTTTTCTTTTATTTTTAGTTTATATTTGTTATACTTGTATTAGAAAGTGAGGAGTTGTTGTGAAGTATAATCGTGTTTTACTTAAATTAAGTGGTGAGTCACTTGCTGGGTCTATGGACAAAGGGATTGATTTTGAAAGGGTTTTGGAGATTTGTTCTGAGATTAAGGAATGTGCTTCTATGGGGATTGAGATTGGAATTGTTGTTGGTGGTGGCAATTTTTGGAGAGGTAGAAGTAATAAGTATATGGATAGGGCTACTAGTGATTATATTGGTATGCTTGGTACTACTATGAATGCTTTGGCTGTAGGTGATGCGTTTAAGCAATTGGGTCAAGAGGTTCGTGTTCAAACTGGTGTTGAAATGAGACAGGTTGCTGAGTTTTATATAAAGGATAGGGCTATTCGTCATTTATCTAAAGGAAGAGTTGTTGTATTTGGTTGTGGTACTGGTAGTCCTTTCTTTTCTACTGATACTGCTAGTGCTTTACGTGCTGCTGAGATTAATGCGGATTGTGTTTTGAAGGCTACTAATGTTGATGGGATTTATGATAAGGATCCTCGTAAGTATGATGATGCTGTTATGATTAAGAGGACTAGTTATATCGAGGTTTTGAATAAGAAGCTAAATGTAATGGATTCTACTGCTACTAGTTTATGTATGGAGGAAGGTATTCCTATTATTGTATTTAATATTAATAAAAAAGGTAATTTAAAGAAGGTTTTATCTGGTGAAGACATAGGAACTTTTGTTAATTAAGTTCCTTTTTTGTTTAAAAAAAGAATACAATTGTATTCTATAAAAACATTAATATTATTTGTAGTGTCATTAATAGGCCATTATGTAAAAAGTGTATTCCCATTGGTACAAATATGTTATCTGTTTTTTCTAGCATTATCGCGAATGCTATTCCAGGAGTAGAATATGGTATTATGTATAGTATATCATATATTGTGTTTATGTTTCCTATTACGTGGAGACCACCAAATATTAGTCCTGATGTTATTATGAATGTTTTTTTATTTGTTATTATGTTTTTTATGGATTGTCTAAATACCATTTCTTCTGTGAATGGTGCGAATATCACTGATGAGAAGAACATATATAGTGGAGCTTTATTTAGTGTTGTTCTTATTATTTCTTCATTTCCTGCTATTCCTTTTGTTATGTTATTTATGATTAAGTTTGATATTATCATTATTATTAGTGCTAGTATGTATAATTTTAGGTATTTTGTGTAGTATTCTTCGTAATTTTCTTTTATATCTTTTATGTTTTTCTTTAGTTTTTCTTTATTTATTAAGAATATTGTTATCATTATTGTTGTTTCACATGCTATTAGGAATATTGTTTTTTGTAGTATTGTTAGGTTTTTTGGGTCTATTTTTGTTAATAAAAGTATTCCTAGTTCTAGTATTGATGTTATTGAATATATAAATATTGTTGATAGTCCGATTAGTGCTTGCTTTATGTATTTTTTGAAGGTTTCTTCTGTATCTTTTTTATGTTTTATTAGAAATAATAATGATATTGTTATTGCAAATATATTATATGTTATGTTTGATATTAGTTGTTCTATTTGTGGAAGTGTATTAATGTTTATGTTGTATAGATTAAAGTATGTATTTTTAAATAGCATTAGTAGCATGTATATTGATATTGTTGCGATTATTATTATAAATTTTCTTTTTGTTTCGTTTATTTTTTCCATATTTATATTTCACCTATTATAAATTATAGCATTATTTTATTTGTTTTTTTGTGAAAAATTGTTTTTTTTGTTAAATTTGTGTTATAATAGGTTTGTATTTCAGAAAAGAGTGGCTCAAAACCACTCTTTAAAATTAGGAGGTATTTTATGGATAAGGCTAGTATAGTTAGAGATTTAATTAGTGATGTTATTAGTTCTAATGGTTACAGGTTAGAAGATGTTTTATATGTTAAAGAGGGAAATATTTATTTTTTACGTGTAATTATTGATAAGGATGGTATTATCACTGTTGATGATTGTAGTATTGTTACTAAGCTGATTAATCCTATTTTGGATTCGGAGGATCCAATTAGTGAAAGTTATATTTTAGATGTTTGTTCTATGGAGAAGGGAGATTAATATGGATACTAAAGAGTTTAAAAAAGCTATTGCTTTACTTGTTAAGGAAAAGGGTATTAGTGAAGAGGTTATTTATGAGGCTATGCGTTTGGCTTTAACTAGTGCCTATAAGAAGAATTATCATTCTTTAAGTAATGTTCGTGTTGATATTAATGAAGAGACTGGTAATGTTTCTGTTTATTCTTTTAGGACTGTTGTTCCTGATAATTATGAGGAATTAGAGGAGTGGAATTTGCTTGATGCAGAGCCTGAATTAGATGAAAATGGTGAGGAAATTGAGAAGGAACCATTTATATTTGATGAAAGAATTCATATTCCTTTAAGTGAAGCTAGGGAGATTGTTCCTGATATTGAGGTTGGAGAGACTATTGAGGAAGAGGTTACTCCACATGATTTTGGTCGCGTTGCGGCTGCTACTGCTAAGCAAGTTGTTATTCAAAAGATTCGCGAGGCTGAGAGAGCTAGTATTGCTTTGGAGTTTGGTGATAAGCAAGATGAGTTAGTTAGTGGTACTGTTGAGATGGAGGATTCTCGTAATTATTATATTAATTTGGGAAAGACTCAGGGTATTTTACCTAAGACTGAGATTATTCCTGGTGAAAAGATTGTTATGGGTTCTAACATAAAGGTTTATATTACTAAGGTTGATAATGGTAGTAAGGGTTGTACTATTTTACTTTCTCGTAGTCATTATGGTTTTGTTAAGAGACTTTTTGAGTTGGAAATTCCTGAGGTTAGTGAAGGTATTATTTTAGTTTATAGTGTTGCTAGGGATGCTGGTAACAGAACTAAGGTTGCTTTGGAAAGTATTAATCCTCGTGTTGAGGCAATTGGTTCTTGTATTGGTGATAAGGGTATGCGTATTGCTAATATTTTAAAGGAATTAAATGGTGAAAAGGTTGATTTGGTTTTATATGATAAGGATCCTGCTAAGTTTATTTTAAATGCTTTAAGTCCTGCTAAGAATATTCATGTTTTTATTACTGATGAAAAGAAGAATGAGGCATTGGTTGTTACTGATAAGGATAATTTATCTTTAGCTATTGGTAAGAAGGGTTCTAATATTAAGTTGGCTGCTCGTTTAACTCATTATAAGATTGATGTTAAGACTTATGAGCAAGCTAGAGAGATGGGTATTAATATTTATGAAGATGAAGAAAATTCCAATGCGTAGTTGTGTTGTAACTCGTGAGAAGTTACCTAAGAGTGATTTAGTACGTGTTGTTAGAACTCCAGATGGTAGTGTAATTGTTGATTCTACTGGTAAGGCTAATGGTAGAGGTGCTTATTTAAAACGTGATTTGTCTGTCTTTGATAAGGCATATAATAGTCGTGTTTTGAATAGAATTCTTGAGGTTGATATTCCTGATAGTATTTTTGATGAGTTAAGGAAGTTGGTTTAATGAAAAGAGAAGATTATATAACTTGGGATCAATATTTTATGGGTATTGCTGTTCTTTCTAGTGAGAGAAGTAAGGATCCTAATACTCGTGTTGGAGCATGTATTGTGAATGATGATAATAAGATTTTATCTATGGGTTATAATGGTGCTCCTACTGGATTAAATGATGATATTATGCCATGGGCAAGAGAGGGAAATAATTTGGATACTAAATATCCTTATGTGTGTCATTCTGAACTTAATGCTATTTTAAATTGTCCTACAAGTGTAAAGGGTGCTAGGTGTTATGTTACTTTATTTCCTTGTAATGAGTGTGCTAAGGCTATTATTCAATCTGGTATAAAGGAAGTTATTTATTTGAGTGATAAGTATCATGATACTGATTCTAGTCGTGCTTCTCGTATGATGTTTGATAATTGTGGTGTATCATATAGAGAGTATGAAATGGTAGGTAGAGATATAGTTATAAGTTTATAATTTTAGGAGGTGTTTAATATGATGAGTGTACTTGAGTATGCAAGTGATGTTAACAGAACTGTTGATTATGTTTTAAAAAAATGTAAGGAGTTAGGTATTAATGTATCTAATGAAGATGATTTTTTAGAGGAAGAGGATATTATTATTCTTGATAATAATCTTGATGATGATTCTATTATTGATGAGGCTGAGGAGATTGCACAAGCTGCTGCTAGCAGTAAGAATATTGATACTAAAACTACTAAACAAAAATTGAAGAAGAAGAATGATAATAATGCTAAGAGTAAAAAAGATCTTGCTTTTAAGAAGAAGGAAATGTATAAGAATAAGGAGAAACTTATTTCTAATACTGTTGTTAATAGTGATAATTTTGTAATTTATCATGAGAATATGACTGTTAGTGAGCTTGCTCTTAGTTTAGGTGTTAAAAGTGCTGAATTAATTAAGAAATTATTTGGTTTAGGTATTATGGCTACTAATAATAACAGTATTAGTTTTGAGAATGCTGAGCTTTTGGTTGTTGATTATGATAAAGAGTTGAAGCGTGAAGAGGCGACTGATGTTGTTAATTTTGAAAATTTTGAAATTGTTGATAATGAAGAGGATTTAGTTAGTCGTCCTCCTGTTGTAACTATTATGGGACATGTTGATCATGGTAAGACTACGTTACTTGATACTATTAGAAAGAGTTCTGTTGCTTCTTTAGAGGCTGGAGGTATAACTCAGGCTATTAGTGCTTATCAGGTTACTTGTAATGATAAGTTAATTACTTTTATTGATACTCCTGGGCATGCTGCTTTTACTGAAATGAGAGCTAGAGGTGCTAGTATTACTGATATTATCATTATTATTGTTGCTGCTGATGATGGTGTTATGCCTCAGACTCGTGAGGTTATTGATCATGCTAAGGCTGCAAATGTTCCTATTTTAGTTGCAATTAATAAGATTGATAAGCCTGGCGCTAATCCTGAACGTGTTATGACTGAATTAACTGAGTATGGTCTTACTCCTGAGGAGTGGGGCGGAGATACTATTTACACTCGTATTTCTGCTTTAAATGGTACTGGCGTTGATGAGTTATTAGAGAATATTTTATTGGTGGCTGAAATGCAAAATTATCGTGCTAATCCTAATAGGTATGCTATGGGTACTGTTATTGAGTCTCGTCTTGATAAGCATTTAGGTCCTGTTGTAACTGTTTTGATTCAAAATGGTATTTTAAGGTTAGGGGACCCGATTGTTGTTGGTAATGCTTATGGTAAGGTAAGAACATTAAAGAATGATTTAGGTGAGGAGATTACTTCTGCTTTACCTGGCGCTCCTGTTTTTATAACTGGTATTAATGATACTCCTGTTGCTGGTGATAAGTTTATGGCTTTTGAGAGTGAAAAGCAAGCTCGTAGTATTGGTGAGGAAAGAAAGAGTCAAGCTAAAGTAAGGGATAATGCTCCTAAGGCTGTAACTTTGGATGATTTGTTTTCTAAGATTCAAGATGGTGTTAAGGAGATTAATGTAATTGTTAAGGCTGATGTTAATGGTTCTGCTGAGGCTGTTAAGAATTCTTTTGAAAAGATAGAAGTTGATGGAGTTCGTGTTAATGTTATTAGAAGTAGTGTTGGAGCTATTACTGAAAGTGATATAGTTCTTGCTCGTGCTACTGGTGCTATTATAATAGGATTTAATGTAAGACCTAATAATTCTATTAAGGATTATGCTAGTAATCAAGGTGTTGATATAAGGCTTTATGATATTATTTATAAGGCTGTTGAGGATATGGAAGCTGCTATGAAGGGTATGCTTGATCCTATTTATGAAGAAAAGATTATTGGTAGTGCTACTGTTAAACAATTATTTAAATTCTCTAAGGTTGGAACTATAGCAGGATCTTTAGTTAATGATGGTATTATTAAGAGGGATTCTAAGGCTCGTGTAATTCGCGATAGTGTCGTTATGTATGATGGTGAAATTGGTTCTATTCAAAGAGAAAAGGATTCTGTTAAAGATGTTAAGAAAGGTTTAGAGTGTGGTATTACTATTTCTAATTTTAATGATATTAAGGTTGGAGATATAATTGAAGCTTATGAAATGGTTGAGGTAGAAAGATAATTTCTATCTTTTTTTTAGTGAAATATTTTTAATGTTGGTTTTAAAATTAAGGTGTATAGATTAGTTTGATGGTGATATAATAATATTGATTATGTTTCTTTTAATAAGCATGGTTTACAGTTGATTTTACATATTATATAATTTATTTTTTTTATGTATAGATTTTTATTTTAAATTATGTTAATATTATTTTAGAAAATAGGAGGAATTATATGAAGAAGTTTTTATTGATGATTGGTTTATTATTTTTGCCAATTAGCGTTAATGCATTAGTTGATGGTGATATTAGTCTTACTTGTGAAAAAAATATTTTGATGCCTGGTGAGAGTACTACTTGTAGTATTGATGCTGTTGTTGTTAATGGTGAGGTTTCAAGTTTTATTGGTAAGATTAATGTTGGTGACGGATTAAATTTTGTTCGTTTAACGGAATCTGATTTTAAAATAGAAGATGATTTTTATGATTTTAATGAGCTTTCTTTAGTTGTTGCGGGTGATAATTTAACAGATCAGTTTAATGTTGTAAAGTTTATTGTAAGTGCTGGTGATGTGGCAGGGGTAGATGTAAATGTTTCTATTACTGATGCTGAATTAGGTATTTATGATACTACGGATGATAATCCAATTGGTACACCTGTAAGTATTGATCCATATACTATTCGTATTCCATCTAATAATAGTTCTTTAAGTGAGTTAAGTATTGATGGTGCTTTAGTTGATGGGTTTGAATCTAATAAGACGGAATATGTTTATGAGGTTTCTTCTAGTGTATTAGAGGTAAATATTGATGCTGTTGCGGCTGATAGTAGTTCTATTGTAAATGGTGATATTGGTAATAAACAAATTGGTTATGGTGAAAATAATTTTGTTATTAATGTTAAGGCAGAGAATGGGTCTGAGAAACAATATTTTGTTAAAGTTGTTAGACCTGATGTGAGGGAATTAACTAGTTTAAGAATTAATGATGATGAAATTGATTTAGTAAGCGGAACTTATAGATATGTTTATAAGGTTGAAAATGATGTTACTAGTGCTAATATTGTTGTTAGTGCTGGTGATGATATAAGTTTTTCTGAAGGTTTTGGTTCTAGAACTGAAAAGGATTTAAAGGTTGGAAATAATGAATTCTTAGTTAAGACTGTTGATTCTAATGGCGATGAGTTAGTTTATACTATTGTTATTGATAGATTTAATGAAAAGGGTAAGGATGTAGCTCCTAAAGAACCAAAAGAGGATAAGAAACCTAGTGGAACTGTTGAAAATCCTAAAACTGGTATAACTGGTGTAAGTATAGTTTTAGTAGGTGGATGTTTAGTTCTTTATATGGTAGCTAGAAAAAAAGGATATATTAAGAAAATATAACAGATTTTATCTGTTATTTTTCAAATATTTATGTTATTATATATATAGTAAGATAGGGGCGGATATTTATGAAAAGAATATGTAAATTTGTTTTTCTTATTCTTATGCTTGTTATTAATATTGGTATTTGTTTAGCTTTTGATTTTGAGAAGAATATTAAGGGTTCTACTGGTTGGGCCACTATTAATTTATCTATTAGAGAAAGTGCGAATGATTCTTCAAATATTTTAGGAACTGTTAATTCTGGTGATGCTTTTTTAATTATGAGTGAGGAAGGTGATTATTGGAAGGTTAAGTATAATGGCGTTATTGGTTATGTTAATCATAATTATTGTATGATTAATTTGCCTGATATTATTCCTAGTATTAAGTATAATATAAGTAACGCTAGTAGTAGTATTTATAGGTCTTCAAATGTTGATATTCCTGATATTACTGGAACTAGGTTATATAGTGTTGGAAAGGTTATGAATTATAAAATTGGTAGGGAAGAGTATATTGTTCCTAGTTTATATTCTACTGCTAAAATGATTTATAATGGTCAAGTTAGGGCTTTAAATGATGGTTATTCTTTGATGATTTATGATTCTTATAGACCTCGTAGTGTTAGTACTTTGATTGCTAATAAATTGAATATTCTATATCAAAATAATGCTACTGTTAAGGATAAAATTGATTATAGTACTGGTTTAGATGGAACTCGTTATTTTTGGGGGCAGTCTTGGTTTTTAGCGCAGAGTTTGTCTACTCATAATGTTGGTTCTGCTATTGATGTTACTTTATTTGATTTGAATAGTAATAGTGAAGTAGTTATGCCTACTCTTATGCATGAATTGAGTACTGATGCGATTAAGTATTATAGTGGTAATGTTTCTAAGATTTCAGATAATTATTCAGTTGGAATGTTAAATAATGAATATGCTCGTAAGTTAGATGGTTATATGACTGGTGCAGGTATGCAAACTCTTGCTTCTGAATGGTGGCATTTTCAGGATAAATCAGGTTATGAGAGAATTGCTAATTCTACTAATTGGAATGGTTGTGATTTTCAAGTTGATCATATTGTTTCTGAGCCTGATTTAAGTTTTTCTATTGTAAGTGATAAGTATACTATTGGGGATTCTTATATTTATACTGGTTATGATGTTAATCCAGAGAGTATTGTTTCTAATATTAGTATTACAGGTGATTCTTCTAGTTATTTATCGGGTATTGTTGATAATGGTAAGTTTAAGGTTATGTTTAATAATGAAGTTGTTAAGGAGTATGATATTCTTAATTATTCTAGTAGTGTATTTGATTTATCTTTAACTTATTTATTGGGTGATTATTCTTATATACGTGATAATATTAGTTTGAATAATCTTGAAATTGGTCTTAATGTATATTCTAATAAGATTGAAATAAAGTATAATGATATTGTTTTTGCTAGTTATGATTTTGTTAATTATTCTAGTAATATTTATGATATGAGCGGTTCTTCTATTAAGGTTAATGATAGTGATATTTCTTCTTTTTTAGGTAAGTTTAGTTGTACTGGTTGTAGTGTTTATGTTTATGATGGTTTGAATAATTTAACTGAAGGATTGTTTCATGATAATTATTCTTTAAATATTATGTATGGTTCTACTTTAATTAAAAGTTTTGATTTAACTTATTCTGTTACTGGTGTTAGTTTAAATACTCATAGTGTTTCTATTAATTTAGGTAATGGTTATCAGCTTATTGCGACTGTTAATCCTAGTGGTGCGTCTAATAAAAGTGTGACTTATTCTAGTAGTAATACAGGTGTTGTTAGTGTTGATCAAAATGGGTATGTTAATTCTGTTGGTGTAGGTGAAGCAGATATTACTGTTACTACTTCTGAAGGAAATTTTACTGATACATGTCATGTTGTTGTAAGTAGTATTCCAACTTATACTGTTACTTTTAAGGATGGAGATTCTGTTTATACTAGTGAGTATGTTGAAGGTGTTTCTGTTGTGTTTAAGTCTGATTTGAGTAGGCCTGGTTATACTTTAACTGGTTGGAGTTATGATGGTTCTGTTTATACTTTTAATGATAATCTACTTATGCCTAATAAGAATATTGAGTTAATAGCTATTTGGACAAAAAATGCTCCTGTTATTAATAATTATATTGTTTCAGGTAATTATTTAAATGGTATTTCTTTAAATACTAATATTAGTGGTTTTAATTTAGGTATTGATTCTATTTATGATGTTAAGTTTTATACTAATAAAGGTGTTTTAAAGACAAGTGGTTTGGTTTCTACTGGTGATTATGTTAAGATTTATTTAGATAATAGTCTTGTTAGTGAATATCAAATTGTTATTAAAGGCGATATAAATGGAGATGGTAAGAATAACGCTCATGATATTTCTAGATTATATAAGCATATAAGGGGAAGAATTAGCATGGATGAGTGTTTTGTACGTGCGGCTGATGTTAATGGTGATTCTAACGCTAATGCTCATGATATTTCTAAAATGTATAGATATATAAGAGGTAGAATTAGTCATTTATAAATAAATTTTATATAAGAGATAGAAATGTCTCTTTTATTTTGTTATAATAGATTTATCTTGAAGGGTGATGCTATGAAAACTAGTGATTTTGATTTTGATTTACCACAGGAGTTAATTGCTCAGACTCCTTTAAAAGATAGGGCTTCTTCTAGATTATTGGTTCTTGATAAGTGTGATGGTTCTATTGAACATAAAGAGTTTAGAGATATTGTTGATTATTTGGACAGTGGTGATGTTTTAGTTATTAATGATACTAAGGTTATTCCAGCTCGTTTAATGGGTGTTAAGGAGGATACTGGAGCGGTTATTGAGTTATTGCTTCTTAAGGATATGGGTAATGATGTTTGGGAGTGTTTATCTAGACCTCAGAAAAGGTTGCATGTTGGTACTGTTATTAAGTTTAGTGATGAGTTAAGTGCTTCTGTTGTTGAGTTATTAGATGATGGTGTTACTAGGGTTAAGCTTGTTTATGATGGCATTTTACTTGAAATATTGGATAGGTTAGGTGAGATGCCTCTTCCTCCTTATATTCATGAAAAATTAAGTGAAAAGGATAGATATAATACTGTTTATGCGAAGAATATTGGTAGTGCTGCTGCTCCTACTGCTGGTTTGCATTTTACTAATCAGTTGTTGGATGAGTTAAAGTGTAAAGGTATTATTATTGTTAATGTAACTTTACATGTCGGGCTTGGTACTTTTAGGCCTGTTGAGGTGGATGATATTAATTGTCATCACATGCATTCTGAGTATTATGAAATGAGTAGTGAGAGTGCTTCTATTTTAAATAAGGCTAAGAGTGATGGCAGAAGAATTATTGCGGTTGGTACTACTAGCACTAGAACTCTTGAAAGTGTGTATAATAAGTATGGTTGTTTTAAGGAGTGTAGTGGTAATACTGATATATTTATTTATCCTGGGTATGAGTTTAAGGCTATTGATTGTTTGATTACTAATTTTCATTTACCTAAATCTACTTTAGTTATGTTGGTTAGTGCTTTGGCTGGACGTGAAAATATATTGAATGCTTATAATGAGGCAATTTTAAATCGTTATAGGTTTTTCTCGTTTGGCGATGCGATGTTTATTAAGTAGGGTGGTAACATGGTTATTGTTATTGTTGGTCCAACTGGTGTTGGGAAAACTCGTTTAAGTATTATGCTTGCTCATAAGTATAATGGTGAGATTATTAATGCGGATAGTACTCAGGTTTATAAGGGTCTTGATATTGCGACTGCTAAGGTTACTCTTTCTGAGAAAGAGGGCGTTGTTCATCATTTGATTGATATTTGTGACGTTAATGATGATTATACTGTTTTTGATTTTCAACGTGATTGTAGGGCATGTATAAGTGATATTATTTCTCGTGGTAAGACTCCTATTATTGTTGGTGGTACTGGTCTTTATGTTAAGGCTGCTTTATATGATTATCAGTTTGATTTTGAGGAAAAGCAAATTGATTATAGTGGTTATTCTTTGGATTATTTGTATGATAGGTTACTTAGTATTGATCCTGATACTTCAATTCATAAAAATAATCGTAAGAGGGTTGAGAGGGCATTATCTTATTATGATTCTACTGGTAAGTTGTTAAGTTCTAAGGAAAAGAGCGATAAGTTACTTTATGATTGTTTATTTATTGGTTTAACTACTGATAGGGATAGGTTATATGATAGAATTAATAAGAGAGTTGATGAAATGGTTAGTGATGGATTAGTAACTGAAGCTAGGGCTATTTATGACAGTGGTGTTCGAAGTAAGGCTATTATGACTCCTATTGGTTATAAGGAATTGTTTCCATATTTTTCTAATGAGTGTGATTTTGAGTCTTCTATTTCTTTAATTAAGCAGAGAAGTCGTAATTATGCGAAACGTCAATATACTTGGTTTAATAATCAGATGAATGTCAATTGGTTTAATGTTGATTTTGATTGTTTTGATAATACTTTTTTTGAGGTTTGTAATTTTATTGATGTAAAGTAAGAGTGTAAACATATTATTTTGTTTACATTTTTTATTGTTTTTGTTTTTGTTTATTGATAAAATTAATTTGATAAGAGGGTGAAATTATGGAAAAGTATAGAGGTTCTAATGTTGTTCATAGTTTTTCTAGGGGGGAATTATTTATAATTATGTTTGCAGTTTTATTTATAATCATGTTTGCTTTTCCAAAGGCAAGAGGGGTAATAGGTAAGATTAGAATGGAAAATGCAATTGATAGTGCTTATACTTATAAGGATAGTATTAGTAAGTTTTATGTTAGTCAATTAATTGCTGATTCTGATTTTAAGTTTGATGGAGTTTATACTATAAGTGATGGTAAACTTGTTATGGGTGATACTGTTTATAGTATTATGAAGGGTGCTAATGTGCCTACTAGTGGGTATTTAGATTATCATGATAATGTGATTACTGATGGATGTTTTGATATTAATGGTTATTCTATTGTTGTTCGTGATGGTGAATTTGTAAGTACTACAAAGGGCATGTGTTCTGATATTGCTTTATAAATGAAAAAAATGAGCTTTATGCTCATCTTTTTATGTCCATGATTACTGGAAGAATTATTGGTTTTCTTCCTGTTTTTTCGTTTATAAATTCAGATAGTTCAGTTATTATTTCTGTTTTTATCTCATTATAATTCACATGGTTTTTTATTTTACTATTAATTGCTTGTTTTGTTTTTTCTTCTAGTTGTTTTAATAGTTCTATATTATCATTTACTAGGACAAATCCTCGTGTTGTTATATTTGGATTTCCTAGTAGTGTATTGTTATTTGTGTCGATATTAGCAATTACTACGACTATTCCGTCACTTGCCATTGTTTTTCTGTCTTTCATGACAGCATTTCCTACATTTCCAATTCTATTTCCATCTACGTATACGTCACCAGCTTGAATTTTTTCTTCTGATTTTGTTATTACTCCATTTTTCATTATTAATACGTCACCATTTTCAAGTACAAATGTATTTTCTCTTGGTATTCCACATGCCACACCTAAGTCTGTATGTGCTTTTAACATTCTGTGTTCTCCATGGAATGGCATGAAGTATTTTGGATTAATTAGTCTTATCATTAATTTTAGTTCTTCTTGATTTCCATGTCCACTTGTATGTACATCGTTTAGTGATGTATTTGTATATACTTTTACACCTTTTAGATATAGTTTATTTATTGTTCTTGATATGCTTATAGCATTTCCTGGTATAGCAGATGATGAGAATACTACTAAATCATCTTCTTTAAGTTTTATTTGTTTATGTGTGCCGTTTGCAATTCTTGATAGTGCTGCAAGTGGTTCTCCTTGTGTTCCTGTACATAGTAGGCATACTTTTTCTGCTGGAAGATTATTTGATTCTTCTGGTGTTATGAATATTTCTTTGTGTTTTATATATCCATCTTGTATAGATATTTCTATGTTATTTTCCATACTTCTTCCAAATATAGCTATTTTTCTATCGTTTTTTTTGCAAGTATCTACTATGTGTTTTAGTCTATATATGTTTGAAGCGAATGTAGCGATTATTATTCTTCCATGATGACTTTTAAATATTTCTCCTAGTGTTTGGTCTACTTTTGATTCGCTTGTTGAGAATCCAGTATTAAGTGCGTTTGTACTATCACTTAATAGTAGTGTAACTCCTTCTGATCCAATTTTAGCCATTTTATGAAGATTTGCCATTGGCCCAATAGGTGTTAAGTCAAATTTAAAGTCTCCTGTTGTGACAATTGTTCCATTTGGTGTTTTAATGCATATTCCGTGTGAATCTGGAATTGAGTGTGTTGTCATAAAGAAGCTTACTTCTATGTATTTGAATTTTACTATTGTATCTTCATTATATGTTATTAGATTGTCATATCTAATGTTTCTGTCTTCTAATTTTCTTTTTATTAATCCGACTGCTTGATTAGGAGCATATATTTTAGGAATTTCTATATTTTGTAGTAAAAATGGAATTCCTCCTATATGGTCTTCGTGTCCGTGTGTTATAAATAAACCTTTTATTTTTGATTCGTTTTGTTTTAGAAATGTAAAGTCTGGAATGACATAGTCTACTCCAGGTAGTTCTCCTTGTGGAAATGTTATACCGACATCCGTAATTATAATTTCATTATTATGCATTACACAATACATATTTTTGCCGACTTCTCCGAGTCCGCCTAGTGCGAATATTAATGTATTTTCGCTATCGAATAATTTCATTATAAACTCCTTTCTTTTTTGTTTAAGACCTTATAATTATACATTTTTTTAGTCTATTTGTCTATATATTTTGATTGATTTTTATTATGTAGTGTGTTATTATTGATATAGATAGAAGAGTAGGTAAGTAGTGTTCTCCAATTATTTGGCTATTTTTCTATTGGAATGAAAGGTAGGTAATTTTATGTTTTTTAAGAAAAC